>ULVD01062084.1_pt1 | contig 30020 bp, 31 predicted proteins | sample 1959101 | NCBI WGS metagenome assembly ULVD01 (sample SAMEA4835777, study PRJEB28245) | human gut metagenome | biome: gut microbiome; material: fecal sample | place: Denmark | collected 2008
ATAGTTTATCCTATTTATTTCCCAATGTCAATACTTTTCATATAAAATTTAAAAAGGAATTAAAGTACCCCAAAATTCGATTATTTTACATTCATCTCTTCCATTTTACCTAAATTTATCATATAATAGTTAAGTAAATAAAATATAACTATATTTTATTTCAATAGCTTTTTAAAGCGAGGATTTTTATTATGAAAAAGATTATTTTTAAAGGCTGTGGGACAGCTATTATAACCCCATTTACAAATGAAGGAATTAACTTCCAAGAATTCGAGAAATTGATTAATGACCAAATTGAAGGTGGTGTGGATAGTATTATTGTTTGTGGTACTACTGGCGAATCTTCAACTATGTCTTTAGATGAAAGGAAAGCTGCTATTAAGTTTGCTATTCAAGTTGCAAACCATAGAGTTCCAATTGTTGCTGGAACTGGAGCGAATTGTACTAAATCTGCTATTGAAATGACAGAATTTGCAGAAAGCGCTGGTGCTGATGCTGTTTTGGTTGTTACACCATATTATAATAAAACTACACAGGCTGGTTTAATTGCACATTATACTGCAATTGCAAACTCAACTAGTTTACCTATTATAATGTACAATGTACCAAGCAGAACTGGTTTAAATATTTTACCTGCTACAGCTTTAGAGCTTTCTAAAATAGATAACATCGTGGCAATAAAAGAAGCTAGCGGAAATTTATCTCAAGTAGCTGAAATTGCTGCACTTTGTAGAGATAACTTACATATATATTCTGGAAATGATGACCAAATTTTACCTATTCTTTCTTTAGGCGGATTAGGTGTAATTTCCGTACTTTCAAATGTTGTACCAAATGTGGTTCATAAAATGACTAAAGACTTCTTTGCTGGAAATATTGCAGAAGCTACAAAAGCTCAGTTAGACACATTAGAGCTTACAAACAGCCTATTTTGTGAAGTAAACCCAATCCCTGTAAAAGCAGCTTTAAATATGATTGGTTACAATGTTGGAACACCTAGACTTCCACTTGTAGAAATGTCTGACAAAGGCAAAGAGCGTTTAAGAAATGCGCTTATTAACTATGGTTTGGAGGTTGTTTAAATGATTAAAGTTTTAATAAATGGCTATAACGGAAAAATGGGACAAATGGTTCTAAACCAAATAAAAGCATCTCAAGATTTTGAATGTATTGGCGGAACAGATATATCTCTTAGCATAAATGAGATTACTGAAAAACCTGATGTAATTATAGATTTTTCAACACCTGAAGCTTCACTTTCAATTCTTCAATATGCTGAAAAAAATAAAATTCCAGTAGTTATTGCTACAACCGGTTTTTCTGATGAGCAAACAGCTAAAATTAAGAAATATTCAAAAACTTTACCAATTTTCAAATCTGCAAATATGTCTTATGAAACAAACCTTATGATTGCTCTTGTTTCAAAACTTGCTAAAGAACTTACAGGTTCAGATATTGAAATTGTAGAAACACACCATAACAAAAAAGTTGATGCTCCAAGTGGTACAGCTCTTATGATTGCAGATGGTATAAACGAAGCGCTTGACCATGAAATGTATTACGAATATGATAGGCACAGCAAACGAGCTCCAAGAAACCAAAAAGAAATTGGCATTCATTCAATAAGAGGTGGAACTGAAGTTGGAAAACACACTGTTTTCTTCTTTGGAGATAATGAAAGCTTAGAAATAAGCCATACAGTTACATCAAGAGCAGTTTTTGCAAATGGTGCCCTAAAAGCCGCAAAATTCATTATAAATAAACCTGCTGGTTTCTATGATATGAAAGATTTAGTTTAATAACGGAGTTTATATGAGAAAATTAATTGTTAATAAAAAATATGATAATAAAAAATTAAATACTTTTATACTAAACTCTTTTCCAGAGCTTTCCCAAAATATGCTTGGAAAAGCTCTGAGGCAAAAAGATATTAGAATAAATGGAATCCGCACAAAAGAAAATGTTACAATCCATGAAAATGATGAAATTGCTATATATATTGCTGATGAATTTTTATTTAAAAAAGTAGATTATCAAGTAATATATGAAGATGATAACATTTTAGTTATTAACAAACCTTCTGGAATAGAAGTTGTGTGCAGCCACAGTGAAGAAAAAAGTTTGAGCAACATTCTAAAAGAAAAGTATAGTTTCGTAGAGCCTTGCCACAGGCTTGATAGAAACACTTCTCGGTTTAGTTTTATTTGCAAAAAATAAGGAAGCTTTAGATATATTACTGCAAAAATTCAAAAATAAAGAGATAAAAAAATACTATAAATGCCAAGTTTATGGCATTCCTAAAAAAGATTTTGAAACCAAAACAAGCTATTTATTTAAAGATAGTAAAAAATCTACTGTATATATTTCTGATGTTCCTAAAGCAGGTTACAAAAAAATTATAACATCATACAAAGTTTTGGAAAGAAATTATAAAGATAATACTGCAACACTGGAAGTATTACTAGAATTTTCTGGTAGAACTCACCAAATTAGAGCTCACCTTGCACATATTGGATTCCCTATTATTGGTGATGGTAAATATGGAAAAAATGAAATTAATAAAAAGTTTGGTAAAAAAACTCAAGAGCTCTATTCATACAAGCTACTATTTTCATTCACTACAGAAAGCGGAATTTTAGATTATTTAAATGGAAAAGAAATCTCCCTAAAAACTTAAGGGAGATTTCTTTATTTTATTTTTTAAGTGTTCTTAGAGCATTTAGAGTTGCTATAACCGTTACACCAACATCTGCAAACACAGCTTGCCACATTGTTGCTACTCCTAAGAAAACAAGTAGTAAAACTGTTAATTTAACCGCAATTGCAAAAGTTATATTTTCTTTTGAAATTTTTATTGTTTTTTTAGCAGTTTGAATCGCTTCGCAGATTTTTGATGGTTCATCTGTCATAATTACCACATCTGCCGCTTCTATTGCTGCATCTGTTCCATATCCGCCCATTGCAATTCCTACATCTGCCATTGCAAGTACTGGTGCATCATTTAATCCATCTCCTACAAATGCTACATTTCCTTTCTTATTGTTTAATAATTTTTGTAACTCATCTACTTTTCCTGTTGGTAAAAGTTCTGTGTAAACCTCATCAATTCCAAGTTTTTCAGCAACATCTTTTCCTACTTTTTCTCTATCTCCAGTTAGCATAACTGTTTTCTTAATTCCTTGTTTTTTTAGATTTTCTATTGCTACTTTTGAATCTTCTTTTAGTTCATCTGCAATCTCAATCTTGCCTGCATATTTTTCATCAATTGCTATGTACACAACAGTTGCAGAATTGTTTTCTTCTTTTACTGTTATGCCCATTTTTTTCATCAATTTGCTATTTCCCAAAAGTACTTTTTTTCCTTCTATAATTGCTGAAACTCCATGTCCTGAAATTTCCTCATATTCTTTAATATCTTGTTTATTTATTTCTTTTCCATAACTTTCAATTATTGACCTTGCTATTGGATGATTTGAAAAGCTTTCTGCATAAGCTGCAATTTTAAGTAGTTCATCTTTATCCCCAATTGCATCTACATTTTGAACTTTAAAATTTCCTTTTGTTAGTGTTCCAGTTTTATCAAACACAACAGTTTCTAAGTTTGCAAGCGACTCTAGGTAATTGCTTCCTTTTACCAAAATTCCTTTTCTTGAAGCCCCACCTATTCCACCAAAAAAACTTAGTGGAACTGATACTACTAATGCGCATGGGCAAGATACAACTAAAAAGCTTAATGCTCTATAAACCCATGTTGTGAAGTCTTTGTGCATAATTAGTGTTGATATTATTAATATCAAAAACGCAAGTGCTATTACTGTTGGTGTATATATTTTTGAAAACTTTGTAATAAATTTTTCTGTGTGTGCTTTCTTTTCTCCTGCATTTTCTACTAGGTCTAAAATTTTGCTTAATGTTGATTCTTTGAATTTCTTGGTTACTTTTATTTCTAGTACTCCATTTGTATTTATTACTCCACTTAGGACTTCTGAATTAATCTCTGCTTTTCTAGGTATTGATTCACCAGTTAGTGCTGATGTATCTATTAATGCTTCACCTGATATAACTATACCATCTAATGGTACTCTTTCTCCTGGCTTTACTACAATTATATCACCTATTTTAACTTCTTCTGGTGATTTTTCTGTTACAGTATCATTTATTTTTACAAAAGCTTTATCTGGTTTTAACTCCATCAAACTTTTTATAGATTTTTTAGATTTATTTTCTGCATATTCTTCGAAAATTTCTCCTACTTGGAAAAATAGCATTACTGCAATTGCCTCTGGATACTCACCTGTTGCAAAGGCTCCAAAGCTTGCAATGCTCATTAAGAACTCTTCTCCAAAAAGTTCTTTATCCTTTATTCCTTCTAATGCTTCTAAAATTACTTCATATCCAATTGATAAATAACTCATAAAAAATAAAACTATTTTTAGCCATTGTATATTAACTAAAAAAGCTACTGTTCCAAAAATTAAACATAAGATTATTTTTATTATACCTTTTTTCATAATCAGTTCCCCTCACATAAAAAATTTGAATGTATGTTCAATTACATTATATTTGAACATACACTCAAATGTCAATAGTTTTTTATAAAAAACTTGAAATTTATTTCACATTTTATATTTCTGTATTTTCTATTGTTTTATTAATTTCCCTTGTTACTTTAAAAATGAATTCTATTATATCATAATATCTTTTTAGCATATCGAAATCTAGTGCATTTTTGAATAAACTTGGTTCAAATACTCCGCCCAGTGTGGAATCTTATGTATATTTGGTCTTGTTTTATTGTTAGCTCATATTGAATTTTGCTTTGCTTTCTAAATTCTATCATTGTGTTCATAACATCTGCTGTTAGAATTTGCATTGCTATTATTTTGTTTTCCCCATATATATCAAAATACTTTTCAAATTCTTGTGAATCCATTTCAATTTTTGTTTTGCCTTTAAACATTTTTCCGAATACACCTTTATCTGAACGAATTTTTAAACTTGTTTGAATATTTTTTGCACAATCTACATTTCCAAATATTCCCCAAAAGATTGTAGTGGTTGTTGTGTTGCCTTCTGAATCTGTACTTTCATCTTCTGTATGTACTTCGGCCATTTGAACTTTATATTTGTTATCCAAAGTTCCTTGGATTAAGTCTTCTGAACGGTAATTATCATAACTTTCAAACTCGCCTTGCTTATAAATTGTTGATGACATCCCTTGGTTTGGAAAGTATTCTAAATTTTCATCAATATTCTTAATAAAAGGTTTTACTACTTTTTCTTTGAAAAGTGGCGTAAACTTTGATTTGTTTATACTTATTCCAATTATTAATACAATCATAAATACTACAAAAATAAAGGCAAAATACCCTTTTGTAAAACTACTTACTATTACAAATGCAATAATTGCTATCACTAAAAAGATTTTGCTTTTTTTAGCTCTATCTTTTCTAATTTTCTCTAGTTCCTCATAACTTTCCTTATGTATTTTTTCATAAATCTCATTAAAAGATTTCATACCATTTCTCCTTTAAAGCTCAATTTGTATATTGTTTTTTGCTTCAGGTACTTCTAATTCAAATAGTTTTTCTTCTTTAAATCCAAACATGTTTGCAATTATATTATCTGGTACTACTGAGATTTTTGTGTTATATGTTGTTACAGCTCCATTGTATAATCTCCTTGCTGCTTGTAGTTGACTTTCTATTTTTGTTAATTTTTGTTGAAGTGATAAGTATTGCTCACTTGATTTTAATTCTGGGTATTTTTCTATTGCTGCAACTATTTTATTACATTCATTATTTAGTTTTGCTCCCTCTTGTAAATTTTTTGTGTTCATATATTCTGTTCTCATTTTAGTTATTTTTTCAAATATTTCGCTTTCATGTTTAGTATATGCTTTTACACATTCTACTAAGTTTGGTATTAAGTCAAATCTTTGTGTTAAATATACATCTATTGTTGCCCTTTCTTGTTCAACTTTTTTTCTTGATTTTACTAGTCCATTATATTTTGCGAGTAATACTAAAAGCACTATGAAAAATATTATTACTATTACTGTTAAAAAATCCATTTTTACCATCTCTTTCTTTATATATTATATGTTAATTTTTCTTTGTTTTTTCCTCAATTTTCAATTCAATTTCTTTTTTCTTTGCTTCAATCTTTGCTTTGCTTTCTTCAACTCTTTTTCTTATCTTTTCTCTAATTACATCAATATCAACATTTGGGAAGGCTGATATAAGTCTTCTACCTCTCCAGCTTTTGCTTATAATTTCCTTTACTTTTTTAGTTATTTCCTCAGTATTATCTTTTGCCTCATTAGATACTTTCTTAAATGAATGTATGATGTTATATGACACAGATACATCTACTGCAAATATTGCAAGGATTATACCTGTTATTATATGTAACCAAGGTTGCTGTATGCTGTTTATTGCGTTTAAAAACACTGGATTTGCAATTCTTAATATAATTTGGCCAATGATTGTAAATGGTAATAATGTTTCTAAACAAATCCTTCCATTTATATTAAATCTAAATCTATGGTAGTCCCACCATCTTGCATGAAATATTTTCTCCATGATATAGCTTGTAGCATATTCTAAGGTTCCGCATATAAACATAATTACTATTGTTGAAATCCATAGGCTGTCAACCAAGCTTACAGAATCAATTGTTTTCATGAAGTTACTAAGAAATAGTGTTATAGCAACTCCTCCAAAGCCGTATATTGGGCAATATGGCCCGATTAAAAATCCTCTGTTTACAAATTTATGGTGTTGAAAAAGTCCTAAAGTTACTTCCATTAACCATCCTATAATTGCATATATTGTAAATAATAAAATATAAGTTTCTATTGTTTCCATTTTTTCACCTTTCACTTTCTATGATATACTTCTTCTCCAAAAAAATAAATACTGCTGAGCAAATCCTGCTAGGTTTCCATATTTTTCTTTTGCAAATTTTTGTATTACCTGTGGTTTTTGTTCATTTTTATCAAAATATAATTCTGAAATTACTCTTCTTACCCAAACATCTATTGGAAATACTTCATATTTTTTTAGTGCAAATAACATTATACAGTCTGCAACTTTGGGGCCAACCCCTGGTATTTCTAATAATTTATTTCTTAAATCTTGAACATTTTGCTCTTCTTCTAGTTCTTTTAAATTAATTTTATTTGATAAAACTTTTTGCACTGTTTCATAAACTCTTATGTCTCTAAACCCAAGCCCCAAGTCTCTAAAGTCTTGAACGGTAGCATTTTTTAATTCCCCTGGTCTAGGAAAAGTGTAATACTCTCTATTATCAAACTCAATCTTCTTTCCATACTTCCTGCAAATCCTTTCAATAATCATCTTAATTCTTGGAATATTATTATTTGCCGAAATTATGAAAGAAATCAAAGTTTCCCACAAGTCCTGCTTTAAAATTCTAATCCCATGCCCATATGAAATGCTTTGCTTTAAATATTCATCAACATTAGAAAGTGTATTTTTAATATAATCATAATCAGTATTCAAATCAAAATACTCCTGACAAACCTCAGCAATATTCCCATCACAAACACCTCTGAAACAAACACTATTTCCATCTTTCTTCACTCTAACTACATTATTTCCAAACACCCCAACATATGCTCCATACTCATCCTGATTCCACCTAAAACACTGCCCACACTCAAACACATGCTCCGGCACAAAACTCCCAACATTCTCAACAATATACTCTTGTTCCATAGCTTCCTCTTTTAAAATTTTGCTAAAAATATTGTAACATAAAAGCAGATAATAATCAATTATCTGCTTAGATTTTTTTGATATCCCAATTAAGCTTTTATTTACTAGTAATTTTTTCTATTTCTTTAAATCTTTTTATTTTCTGTGTTGTTGTTTTTTCTAATGCTTCTGTTGTTATTATTAATTCTTTAATTTTCTTAAATTGTGACAATCTTTGGTTTATTTCTTTTATATCTTCCCATACCAATTTTTTATATTCTGCTTCTGTTTTTTCTCCAAATTTTTCTTTTATTAAGTCTTTGTCATACACAGCTTTTACTCCTATTGCTATTTCTCCTTTTGTATTTTCTCTAGGAAATACTATACTTTCTGTTACATATGGCAATTTGTTTACTAAGAATTCAATTTCACTTGGATATACATTTTCTCCATTTTTCAAAACTATTATTTCTTTTTTTCTTCCTGTTATGTATAAATATCCATCCTTATCATAATATCCCAAATCACCTGTATGGAACCAGCCATCTTTCATTACTGCTTTTGTGGCTTCTGGGTTTTCATAGTAGCCTAGCATTATGTTTGGTCCTTTTGCAACTATTTCTCCTACTCCCTTTTCATCTACATCTTCTAGTTTCAATTGCACATTGAAAGGTGCCATTCCAACACTTCCTGGGCAGTGTTCTTTATCTGTTTCAGCAGCTAACAGTGGTGAGGTTTCTGTTAAGCCATATCCTTGTACTGTATCTATTCCAAAATTGTTATATCCCTTTATTACATTTTTATCCATTGAAGCTGCTCCAAAGTATGCTATTCTTAGATTTCCACCTAATTGGTCTAGTACACTTTTAAACACTTTTCTTCTAATATCAATATGAAATTTTAGTAAAAAGTTTGCAATCTTACTCATTGTATTTACAATCTTTTCTTTTCCTTGGTCTTTTATTCCTTTTTGTATCTTTTTATAGATTGTTTCTAATACTAATGGGACTGCTACAAATACGCTTATTTTGTATTCTTGCAAGTTTTTAGCTATATATTTTAAACCATCGCAAAATGCTACTGTTGCTCCACTGTAGTAACCATATAGGAATGTTATAGTACATTCAAATGTATGGTGCAAAGGCAAGAATGATAGTAGCACATCATCTGGGTACATTTTAGACATTTTTGCCATTGCCAAAATATTTGATGTAATGTTTTTTTGTGAAAGCATTACACCTTTAGATGTATTTGTTGTTCCAGATGTAAATATTAATATACTCATTTTTTCATTATCTATTTTAACTTGGCTATACTTCTTATCTCCTTTATTTAACAATTCTTTTCCATCTTCTATTAATTTTGTAAAAGATAGCACACCATTTTCATTTTGCTTTAAATCCATATTTATGTAGTATTTTAAAGTCTCATTATTTTCTTCTCTTAAGCTATTAAACACTTCGCTATATTTGTTCTCATATATAACAGCATCTGCCTGGCTTCTTTCAATTAAAGACTTAATCTCTTGGTTTGGCAAGGCTTTATCAAGAGGTACAACAACCATATTTGATGTTGTAACTGCAAAATAGCTCTCACACCACTCATACCTGTTATTTCCAATCAAAGCAACTTTCTTATTTTCTAGCCCCATATTCAAAAGCATAGTACCTAAAGCTTCAATCTCTTCTTTTACTTCTTTATAAGTTTTTTCTATTATTACTTGGTTTGGTTTTCCCAAATTTATTTTAAATTTATATGCAACATTATTTAGATATTTCTCAGCGCTTCTATTTACCAACTCCCTAAAATTTGCTACTTCCTCAGCCTCATAGACTTCATTATTCAACCTGTTTTTCAAAACACATCCTCCTATCTGTTTTTTAAATCCTTATAAGTTTATCACATTTTTTAAAATTAATCAATGCTCTAAAATTAAAAACCTAGTAAGTAAAACTTACTAGATTTCGTTAGCCTAATGTTACATCTAAAATCATCATTATGACAAATCCTAGAATCAATCCAAGTGTTGATAAATTCTTGTTTTCTTTTACTGATTCTGGTAATAATTCTCTTGCTACCACTATAATCATTGCACCTGCTGCAAAGGCTAGTAGGAATGGTAGCATGCTTCTTATATAAATTACTAGCATTGCCCCTATTACAGCTGATATGGGTTCAACTAGAGCTGATGCCTGCCCTATCATAAAGCTTTTATATCTTGAAAGGCCCTCGTTTCTTAGTGGTAAAGATACTGCAGCTCCTTCTGGAAAATTTTGAATTCCTATTCCAATAGCTAGCATTATTGCTGCAATTATGGTCATTCCTGGTACTCCACTTGCTAGACCGCCAAAAGCTACTCCTATTGCCATTCCTTCTGGAATATTGTGAATGGTAATTGCTGAAACTAGTAATATCCCTCTTTTAAGTGAATTCGCTCCTTTTTTGTTTTTGAGCATTTTATCTAAAAAGCTATCTGATAATAATACAAATAGTCCACCAGCTATAAATCCTAGTGTTGGTAAAATCCATATTATGTATCCAAGCTCAGCAGATAATTCTATGGAAGGCGCAATTAATGACCAAAAAGCAGCTGCAATCATTACCCCTGCACTAAATCCTAAAACTGTGTCTAAGACTTTTTTATTCATTTCTTTAAAGAAAAAAACCACAAGTGCTCCAAGTAAAGTTACACCCCAAGTGAATGTTGCTGCAATTAAGCTCTGAATTACTGGGCTTAAATTTTCAAACCAATTCAACCTTGTTCACCTCGTATTACATAATATGCCTTAAATTTCTATTTTGTGACAAGTGTAAAATTGTTTTTTACTTTATTTTTCCTATGTAATAATTCTTCTTTCCTCTTTTTACAACAATATATGTTTTCTCAATGAAATTGCTTTCATCTATTATTTTTCCTATATCTGTAACTTTTTCACCATTTATTGAAATTGCTCCTGCTTCTATGAATTCTCTGGCTTCTCTTTTACTTTTTGCTATTCCAATATTTAAAACAAAGTCTACCATATTAACATTAGATTCTATAGATTTTATTTCTTGACCTTTGAATAAGTCTTCTATATCACTTTTTGATAAGTCATTAAATTTATTGTTAAATAGGTGATTTGCTAAATTTACTGCTTTTTCGTATTCTTCTTCTCCATGTAGGAATGTGATTATTTCTCTTGCTAATGCTTTGTGTGCTTCTCTTAGTTCTGGGTGTTCTGCGTGCTTTCTTGCTAATTTTTCAATTTCTTCTTTTGAAAGGAATGTGTAAATTTTCAAATAATCTATAACCATTGAATCTTCTACATTTACAAAGAATTGGTATAATTGATAACTTGATGTTTTTTCTTTATCTAGCCATAGTGCATTTCCTTCGCTTTTTCCAAATTTATGTCCTTGTGAATCTGTTACAAGTGGCATTGTAAAGCCATATACTTCATCACCTGTTGATTTTCTTATTAAGTCTATTCCTGCTGTGATATTACCCCATTGGTCTGAACCTGCACATTGTAAATTAACATTTTTATGTTCATGTAAATACTTAAAGTCTAATGCTTGTAATATCATATATGAAAATTCTGTGTATGTAATTCCTGAATCTAATCTTCTTCTTATGATATCCTTGTCTAACATATAGTTAATATTAAAGAATTTTCCATAATCTCTTAAAAAGTCTAATATATTTATTTCTTTTATCCAATCATAATTATTTACTACTTCAAAACCAAAAATTTTTTCTACTTGCTTTTTTAACCCTTCAAAATTTTTATTTACTTGTTCTTTTGAAATCATTGCTCTCTCTGTAGTTGGTCTTGGGTCTCCTATCATTCCTGTTCCCCCGCCTACTAAAAGTATTGGGTTATGGCCTGCGTTTTTTAGTCTTTTTGATATAAGGAAACTTGATAAATGTCCTACATGAAGACTATCTGCTGTTGGGTCTGTTCCTATATAAAAAGTCATTCCACCTTTATTTAATTTTTCTTCTAACTCTGGGCTTGAAATATCTTTAATAAGCCCTCTCCACTTTAAATCTTCTACTAATGTCACTTTTTATCACTCTCCTTAAATTAATTTTAATAGTTTTAATATATCTAATCCAATTTTTATACCTTTTCCTTCATATGGCCATTCGTTTATTGATATTCCTGGATTATCATTTATTTCTATCATTGTGTATTCATCTTTTTCTAAATCATCTATTATTATATCTACTCCACATATCTTAGAGTTAAATGCCTTTGCCATTTTTTCTGCTATTTTCTTGAATTTTTCTGGCATTATGTCTGTTACATCAACACTTTCACCACCTGTTGATACATTTGAGTTCTTTCTTAAAAATACTCTTTCACCTTTTGGTGGTACATAATCTAGTGAAAGTCCTTGTAAACTTAAGAATTCTTCTAATGGTTCATCTATTTTTATATGTTTTCTAAGCAAATAGTGCCATTCTTCGTTTTGTTTTTTGCCTATAAGTGTACTAATTGTTGATTCTCCATCTCCAACTACACTTGCGCTTCTTCTATGTACTACACTTAAAACCTTGCCATCAATTGCAACAAATCTATATTCTTTGCCTTGCGCATATTCTTCTAGTAGAATGTCTTCATCAAATTTGAAAGCATATTTTACTGCTTTTTTAAGGTCTTTAGGTGAAACTGGTTTTGCAAAAACAGTTATTCCTACTCCACAGTTTGTTGTTCTTGGTTTTACAACAACTGGTGATTCATAAAAAGTTGAAATTAATTCTTCTTTCTCACTTTCAGACATTTCCTTATTTATCATTATTCCCTTTGGTACACTTATGCCATTTTCTTTCATTATTTCTTTTGCAAAATATTTATCATCAGTTATGTATGGGAATATATATGAATCTCTAGATGTTTTTGTTGCTTGAATTATATATTCCTTTTTGTGTCCATGTGTTAATTCTATAAAGCTTTTTCCTTCATTTATTATGTTATAGTCAACGCCTTGAGATATTGCATCCTTAATAAGCGCCATTGTTGCTGTTTCAAGTTTTGGATGACTTTTTATTGTATATCTTTCTTGGTATGCTTGGTCTGAATATTCTTTTGAAATTTTAAGAATTGTATCCTTCAGCCCTTGTGCTAAAGCCATTTCTTCAATTTGTTTTGCTTTGCTAGTATTATTTATGCACATATTATATGCTTCTTCTATACCATCTTCACATTCTAAGTTTAGTTCTTTATTTAGTTTTCTATATTTTTCAATTTCTTTTACAAGAATTTGTCGTTGTTCTTCATTTAAACCTTTTTCAGCAACTTCTTTATAGTTTAGTTCATAATTATCTTCATCAACTAAGCAATTAACTAAAAATATAACTGTTAAGTCTAGGTCTTCTTTTGAAATACCACATTTATCAAATGGGTTAATATCAATTAGTCTTACTTCAATATGGTTTATTGTTTGTTTTTTTAATTCTTCTAGTACATTGTTTTTATCATGAGTTTTTGCTCTTATTGGTATATATATTTCTCTTGCACTTAAAACATTTCCTGAGTTTAAAATTGTTTCAATGCTTTCTATATATTTTTCTTTGTTTGTAAAGTCAACTTGTAATTGTTTTCCATTGCCAAATCCGTGTTTGTTACTGTTTCTTAAAGATAAAGTACTTTTATCATTGTCTTCTAATTGTATTGGTGTTGCACCTAGGCAATACATAAGAATCCAAGCTTTTTTCATAAATGTTCTTATTATTTTAAAATAAGCATCATCAAGTTTTTTTGGTACATTTGGATATAATCTTTTAATTTTTTCAAATAAAACTTTTTGAAATGAAAAATTAACATGAATTCCAGAAATACAGTGCATTCTATATCCATATTTTCTATATAAAGCCATTTCATACTCATGTTCTGCAACATCATCCCCATAATTTCCAAAAACGAAGTGTTCCTCATCTGGTAAAATACATGGCATACTATAACTCCATAACATCTCTCCATTTTTGCGTATTTCTTCTAATACCACATTAGTAATTTCCTCTAATTTTTCATGGCATTCCTTTGAATTTTTACATACTGGAGTTCTAAGCTCCATTTGAGCTTCCCCAAAATCTGTTGTAATAAAATCATTTTTCATTCTATCTCCAAACAGTTCTGGATGTGGTGTAAGAGCCAAATTTCCATTCTCATCACATCTTAAACTTTCTCTCTCAACACCAATATTATACAATTCCTGCTTCATAACCTTCTCCTACTTAAATATCATGTTTTAGTTTTTTTTACAAAACTAGACTTAATTATACCACGATAAAACAAAAAAGTAAACACTTCCCTAGCATTCGCTAAGGAAGTAAATTTCTCCTTATTTTTTTATTGCAAAATTTTAAAAATACATATATTGAAGACTTGTATCCTCATCTCCTGGTTCGATATTTTTTCTTGTAATTTTCGCATTACATGTTGGTTCGACTTCGTTCATCCACCCTATTATAGGTTCTGCATCAAAGTACTTGTACTTTATCTGATTTGGATAAACAGGAATATCATTTATTATTGTTTGTCTAAAATACCATTCTTCGAAACCTTGTTTATACTTATTAATGTCATTTCCTAAAAATGCCTTAAATTCTATTTCATCAATAAAAGTTGCAAAATCTACATTTACTTTCATAATACTTTCCTTTCACTAGACATTTATACAAAGTGAGCACATATGTGTCCACTTTTTGTAATTGTGTTAAGCAAAAAAATATAATTATCCACAAATTGTAAAACACTAAAAATACATATATTGAAGACTTGTATCTTCATCTCCAGGCTTGATATTTTTTCTTTTAATTTTTGCATTGCATGTTGGCGAAATACTTAACATCCATTTTATAACAGTCTCAGAATTCATTTGTAGATCATCATTCCAATTTTCATGAAACCATTTATAAAAGTATTCTTGATACCTCTCAGCTTTTGGGCCTAAAAAAGCTTTAAACTCAATTTCATCAATATAAATTGCAAATCCAAGGTTCATTTTCATTTTTATTCCTTCCTTCTTAATAATACTTCCGTATATTCTCTGCCATAACCTCTACTACTATTTCATATCAACTTTTCAAGTTCCTTAATCTTATCCCTAAGTTCAGCTGCTTTTTCAAATTCCATGTTGGCAGCGTGTTTTAGCATTTCATCTGTTAGGTTGTTTATGATGGTTTCTACTGATTCTTCTTTGTTTATATTAATATTTGAATCAACATTTTCTAGTATTGTCGCTTTTATTGCTTCTCTAATTCCTTTGTTTATGGTTTTTGGTGTTATTCCATGTTCGGTGTTATATTCTATTTGAATTTTTCTACGGCGATTTGTTTCTGAAATGGCTTTTTCCATGCTTTCTGTTAGCTCATCTGCATACATAATTACTTCACCATTTGCATTTCTTGCTGCTCTTCCTATTGTTTGGATAAGAGATCTTTCAGAACGCAAGAATCCTTCCTTATCGCTGTCTAGTATTGCTACTAATGAAACTTCTGGAATGTCTAGGCCCTCTCTTAATAGGTTTATTCCAACTAGAACATCGAATTCTCCTAATCTCAAATTTCTAATTATCTCCATTCTTTCTAAAGCTTTTATGTCTGAGTGCATATAGTTTACTTTAATGTCCAGGCTTTTTAAATATGCTGTTAAATCCTCAGCCATTTTTTTAGTTAATGTAGTTACTAAAACTCTTTCCTTTTTTTCTACGCGTTTTCTAATTTCTCCTATCAAATCATCAACTTGGTTAGTTGCAGGTTTTACAGTTATTTTAGGGTCTAATAGCCCTGTTGGTCTAATAATCTGTTCAGCTGTTTGTTCTGAATGTTCTTTTTCATAATCTGCTGGAGTTGCACTAACAAATATACATTGATTAATTCGGTCTTCAAATTCATTAAACTTTAATGGTCTATTATCATAAGCTGAAGGAAGCCTGAAGCCATAGTTTACAAGCGAATCCTTTCTTGCTCTGTCCCCATTATACATCGCTCGAACTTGTGGTATAGTTGCATGTGATTCATCTATAAGTAATAGGAAGTCCTTTGGAAAATAATCAAACAGTGTATATGGTGCAGAACCTGGTTTTCTGCCACTAATGTGCCTTGAATAGTTTTCAATTCCTTGGCAAAATCCAGTTTCGACAAGCATTTCTATATCAAAATTAGTTCTTTCTTCTATTCTTTGGGCTTCTATTAATTTATTATTATCTTTAAAGTATTTAACTCTTTCTTCAAGTTCTGCTTCTATTGTAGAAATTGCCCCTTTTAGTTTGTTTTCAGATGTTGCATAGTGTGAATTTGGTCCTATAAGCACATGTGTTCTTACTCCTAAAGGCTTTCCATTTAGAGGATTTATTTCAGTGATTTTTTCAATTTCATCTCCCCAAAACTCAAGCCTCATAGCACTTTCACCAGTATTTGAAGGGTATATTTCTAAAATATCGCCTTTTGCTCTAAATGTTCCTCTTTTAAAATCTATTTCATTTCTAGTATATTGCATTTCAACTAGCTTCTTCATAACATCATTTCTTGATTTTGCCATTCCAGGTCTCAAAGAAAGCATTAATTCTTGGTAATCTTCTGGGTCACCTAAACCATAGATGCAAGAAACAGAAGCTATTATTATAACATCTTTCCTCTCAAATAGAGAAAGAGTTGCTGAATGCCTTAATTTATCTATTTCATCATTAATAGAAGCATCTTTTTCTATATAAGTATCTGATTGTGGAATATAGCTTTCTGGTTGATAGTAGTCGTAATATGAAACAAAGTATTCAACCGCATTTTCAGGAAAAAACTCCTTGAATTCAGAGTAAAGCTGTCCTGCTAATGTTTTATTATGAGCCAAAACCAATGTTGGTTTTTGAACTTTTTGAATAATATTTGCCATTGTAAAAGTTTTACCGAGAGCCAGTAACACCTAAAAGTGTCTGAAATTTTTTGCCCTCCAAAATTCCCTTGCTTAATTTTTCTATAGCCTGTGGCTGATCTCCTGTTGGCTTATAATCTGAATGTAGTTTAAACATAATCTTTTCACCTCTTAAACTAAAATTATTATATCATACAGGTCAATATTTTCAGATTTTTCCTTGCTTAAATTCAAAAAATTTGATATACTAATTTATATTTAATTAAATTGGAGGTATAAATATGACACCACACAATGAAGCAAAAAAAGAAGATATTGCAAAAATAGTTTTAATGCCTGGGGATCCTTTAAGGGCAAAGTTTATTGCCGAAAACTTTATGGAGGATGCAAAACTTGTAAATACTGTTAGAGGAATGTATGCTTATACAGGTACTTACAAAGGAAAAAGAATTACTGTAATGGCTCATGGAATGGGAATTCCAAGTATAGGAATTTACACTCACGAATTATTTAAATTTTATGATGTTGACTGCATAATTAGAATTGGTAGTTGTGGCGGATACATCAATGATTTGAATTTGAAAGATGTTTTAGTTGTTGATGAAGCTTATAGTGAATCTAGCTTTGCTGAAGTTTATAGTGGAAATACAAATCATTTAATCAAAGCTAATAATTCTTGTAATGATTTAATTCTTGAAACTGCTAAAGAATTAAACTTAAACACTGTTCTAGGTAATATCCATAGTACAGATGTATTTTATGGTGATAATGTTGATATTCCAGCATTATATGAGAAATATGGCTGTATTGCTGTTGAAATGGAGTCATTTGCTTTGTTTGAAATCGCAAACAGGTTAAATAAAAAAGCATCTTGTATATTATCTGTAACAGATTCATTAGTAAAATCTGAAAAATTACCACCTCAAGAAAGACAAACTGCACTTGTTGATATGATAAAACTTGGTTTAGAAACTGCTGCAAAACTTGCATAGAACAAAAGGAGCTTGGATGCTCCTTTTATTTTTTATTTATTATTTCTTTTTTTAAATATCCTTGTATATAAAATGCTTTCATATACATAATTAGAGATGCTATAGTTGTTATTACAGCAAAATAGTATAATATATTATCTGCTACTCCAATTGCTTTTATAAGGCTACTTGTGCTTTCCCCTATTTGTTCTAAAAGTAATGAAATTACCATTGCTGCATAAAATAGCACTGTTGCAAGTTTTCCATACCATTTACTAGATACTACTAATTCCTTTCCATAAAGAAAAGATGCTCCTGATACCATACAAAATTCTTTTAGCACAACAACTGCAAGTATCCATATAGGTATTACTCCCTTAATAAATAGCGTTGTAAGCAAACTTATTTGTGTAGCTTTATCTGCTAATGGATCCATTAATTTTCCAAAATCTGATATTAAGTTATACTTTCTTGCAATCGTTCCATCTAAAATATCTGTTATTCCTGATACTGTAAGTACTACTATAGCTAATATATAATCTCCTTGCACACAGGCTATTACAATAATTGGAATCAACAAAAACCTAAGTATTGTAAGTAGGTTTGGTACAAACTTTAACATATCTCCTCCTTAACTTTATTTAGAAGTAAATTTTAGTTTATCTCCTTCTAATCCAACTTTTACTGTATTTCCTTGAGCTAGCTCTCCTCTTAAAATCATCTCTGATATTTCATCTTCTACATATCTTTGAATTGCTCTTCTAAGTGGTCTTGCACCATATTTAATATCTGTTCCCTTATCTAGTATATATCTTTTTGCCTCATCTGATACATCTAATTTGATATTTTTATTATCTAGTGCATTTTTTGTGTTTTTCAAAAGTAAATCAACTATTTGTAATAACTGCTCTTTAGTTAAACTATCAAAAGTAATTATTTCATCTACTCTATTTAAAAACTCTGGTCTGAAAACTTCTTTTAATGCTGATTCAACTTTGTTTTTGTCTAAAGTACCTTTTCCAAATCCTATTGAGTTTGTGTTCATATTAGAACCTGCATTTGATGTCATGATTATTATTGTATTTTCAAAGCTTACTGTGTTTCCTTGTGAGTCTGTAAGTCTTCCATCATCCAAGATTTGAAGTAATATGTTAAATACATCTTGATGTGCTTTTTCAATTTCATCTAGTAAAATTATTGAATATGGTTTTCTTTTTACTTTTTCTGTTAGTCCACCTGCATCATCATATCCCACATATCCTGGAGGCGCACCTATTAATTTAGCTGTTGAGTGGCTTTCCATGTATTCAGACATATCAATTCTAATTATTGCATCTTCTGAGCCGAACATTTCGTAAGCTAGTGTCTTGGCAAGTTCTGTTTTTCCAACACCTGTTGGTCCAACAAATATAAATGATGGTGGTCTTTTTGTACTTTGTAGTCCTGCCCTATTTCTTCTAATTGCTCTTGCAACTGCTTTTACAGCTTCGTCTTGGCCAATTATTCTATTATGTAAGTTTGTTTCTAGGTTTAATAATTTTTGTGTTTCTGCTTCTGTAATTTTCTTAACAGGTATTTTTGTTGTATGTTCTATAACCTCTGCAACATCTTGAACTGTAAGGTTTTGAACAACTAATTTTGAATTTATTTCTTTTATTCTATCTTGAATATTACATTCTTCTGTTTTTAAGTCTGCAGCTTTTTGGTAATCCTCAATTGAATCTGATTGAACAGCTTCTTCTTTTTCTTCTTCAATTTTTGCAAGTTTGTTTTTTAGTACTTCAAGTTCATATAATTCTTTATTATTTAGATTGATTTTTGCACAAGCTTCATCTAATATATCTATTGCTTTATCTGGCAAAAATCTATCATGTATGTATTTTTCAGACATTTTTACAGTTTGTTCTATAACATCATTTGATATTGATACTTTATGGAAATCTTCATAATATTTCTTTATTTCTTTTAAAATACCTATTGTAGCTTCAACTGTTGGTTCTTCAACTAATACTGGTTGTAACCTTCTTTCTAGTGCTGTATCTTTTTCAATATATTTTCTATATTCTTTTAATGTTGTTGTACCTATTAGTTGAACTTCTCCATTTGCAAGTGATGGTTTTAAAATATTTGCAGCATTCATTGAATGTTCTCCATCCCCAGCGCCAATTATATTGTGAATTTCATCAATAACCAAAATTATATTTTTTGATTGTTTACATTCATCTATTATTGCTTTCATTCTACCTTCAAATTGGCCTCTAAACTGTGTTCCAGCCACTACCGCTGTCATATCTAATAAATATACTTCTTTATTTAAAAGCTTTGCTGGGACCTCTTGTCTTGCAATTTTAATTGCTAATCCATTTGCAATTGCTGTTTTACCTACTCCTGGTTCTCCTATTAAGCATGGGTTATTTTTCATTCTTCTGTTTAAAATTTGAATTACTCTTTCTATTTCAATGTTTCTTCCAACTACTTCATCTAGCTCATTTCTTCTAGCTTTTTCTGTTAGATTTGTTCCATAAACACTTAAGAAGCTTTTTTTCTTTTCTTTTGGTTTTGTTTTCACTTTTGTATTTGATTTTTCATTTTTTTGTCCTTCTGCTTCAGGTGTTACTCCTCCAAACATATTTGAAAAAATTGAACCTAAATTTGCAGATTGGTTCTCTAAATTTTCTATTTCTTCTGGGCTCATATCCCCAGTAATATCCCCTAAAATTGAATCAAATTGATTAGACATATCTTGTAATTGTTCATCAGTTAATCCTGATTGTTGTACTAGAAATTCCAAAGGATTTATTCCTTTCTTTTTAGCACATTCATAGCATAGTCCTTCAGTTTGACTTTTATCCCCCTCAATTCTTTTTGCAAATACAACTGCCACATTTTTATGGCATACTGAACATAACATATATAAATTTCACCTAATCCTTCTCTTTTCCCTTTATATATAATACATTAATTTTTACGCGCAGTCAAGTCCATTAATGCAAAAAAATCTCCCAATTTCTGGGAGAATTTTTTATTCCTTACCATTTATTTTCAATAATTTAAATAGTTCTACTATCAATATTGGCGAAAATACTAATAGTACTATTTCAAAAATGTGTTCCTTTGGCAATAATGTAATGCTGAATATTTCTCTTAGGTGTGATGTGAATAGTATTATAAACATAAGTGATGCTGAAACCACTGCTGCTAGTATTAGCTTTGTATTGTTAAATGGATTTGTTTTAAATATTGATTTGTGGTTGTTTCTTATGTTAAATAAATGTACAAGTTCCGAAAATGCTAATACATAAAATGCCATTGTTTGTCCTATTATTACTTTTTCTTCTGGTGATGCACCTTTTGTGCTAAGTCCTAGTATGAATGCTGCAAGTGTAATAAGACCAATCATTATTCCTTGGTATACTACTCTCCAAGTCATTCCTTTTGTAAATACTCCACCTTTATGTTTTAGTGGTTTTCTTTCCATTACATCAGCTTCCGCAGGGTCAACTGCAAGTGCTAGTGCTGGAAGTGAGTCTGTTACTAGGTTTATCCATAATAAGTGTATTGGTAGTAATGTTTGTATTAAGTTTATATCTACTCCGAACTTTTTAGATAACCATGGTGTTATTAGTATTGCAACAAATAAGGTTACTATTTCTCCAATGTTGCTTGATAGTAAAAATTGTATTGCTTTTAGTATATTATCATATATACGGCGGCCTTCTTCTACTGCTGATACTACTGTTGCAAAGTTATCATCTGTTAGTATTACATCTGCTGCTTCTTTTGCAACATCTGTTCCAACAACTCCCATTGCACAGCCTATGTCTGCAATTTTAAGTGATGGTGCATCATTTACTCCGGTCTCCTGTCATGGCTACTATTTCCCCATTTGCTTGCCATGCTTTTACTATACGAACTTTATGCTCTGGAGAAACTCTTGCATATACTGAGTATTTTCTTACATTTTTTTCTAATTCTTCTTGAGACATTGCTTCTAGTTCTGAACCTGTTATTGCTTCATCTTCTTTTTTTAGTATTCCTAAGGTTTTTGCTATTGCAATTGCTGTTGCTTTATGGTCACCTGTAATCATTACAGTTTTTATTCCTGCTTTTTTACACTTTTGAACTGCATCTTTAACTTCAAGTCTTGGTGGATCTATCATTCCAACCATACCAACATAAATTAGGTCTTTTTCCATGTTTTTCATTTCTTCGTTTGTTGGCTCATGGTCTAATTCTTTATATGCCATTGCAAGTACTCTTAGTGCTGAGCTTGCCATTTTATCATTTACCTTTTTAATTTCTTCTTTAAATACTTCTAAATCTTCTTTTATTTCTCCATTTATTATGTATTTTGTACATTTTGCTAGAAGTTCATCAACTCCACCTTTTGTATATACTATATATTTTCCATCTGCCTCGTGTACTGTTGTCATTAATTTTCTGTCTGAATCAAATGGAATTTCTTTAATACGAGGATATTGACCATATATTATTCCTTCGTAATCTAGTTTGAATCCTAAGTCTACTAGTGCTGTTTCTGTTGGATCTCCTGCTAGTTTATCATTTTCTGTTATTTTTGTGTCATTACACAACATACATGTATAAATTAGCCTATTTAAGTCTTCATCTCCAAGTTTTCTTTTGAATGTTTTTACATCATGAAGTTTATTGTTATAGTAAATTTTTTCTACTGTCATTTTATTTTGAGTTAATGTTCCTGTTTTGTCTGAACATATAACTGTTGCACTTCCTAGAGTTTCAACTGCTGGAAGTTTTTTTACTATAGCATTTTTCTTTACCATTCTTTGAACACCTATTGCTAAAACTATTGTTGATACTGCTGGCAAGCCTTCTGGTATTGCTGCAACTGCTAAGCTTACAGCAGTTAAGAACATTTCTATTACATCTTTTCCATATAATAAGCCTATTCCGAAAATTGCAAAGCATATTATTAATGCTACAATTCCTAAAGTTTTTCCAAGTTTATTTAATTTTCCTTGAAGTGGTGTTTCACCTTCTTCTGCTGAATTTATAATATCTGCAATTTTACCAACTTCTGTATTCATTCCAGTTTCAACAACAACTGCTTTTCCTCTACCATAAGTAATTAAACTAGATGAAAATAGCATATTAATTCTGTCTCCAAGGCCTATCCTTTCATCTTCAATTCTTGCTGCCATTTTTTCAACTGGAACAGATTCCCCTGTTAATGCTGATTCCTGAGCTTTTAGATTCACAGCTTCAATAATTCTTAAATCTGCTGGAACATAATCACCAGTTTCTAAAATTACAATATCTCCTGGCACAAGCTCTTTTGACTGAACAACCTCTAATTTACCATTTCTAATAACCTTTGCTACATGGCTACTTAGCTTTTGCAAAGCCTCCAAAGATTTTTCAGCTTTATTTTCTTGAAGAACACCTATAATAGCATTAACAATTACAACTACCAAAATAATAACAGTATCAGTAATTCCTGAAATACCCTCTTGTTTTACTCCAACTATTCCAGAAATAACAGCTGAAATAATAAGCACGATAATCATAAAATCCTTAAACTGCTCCAAAAATTTTACAAAAGTACTCTTTTTCTTCTTTGCCGCCAACTCATTAAGCCCATATTTTTCTTTTCGACTCTCAACCTCACTAGAGTTCAAGCCTTTTTCTTCATCTGTTTCAAGACATTTAACTGTTTCATCAACAGTCTCATTAAACCAATTCTTGGTCATCAATACATCCCTGCTCCTTTTTTAAAAATATGATACTATTTTACAATAAGATTTTGAAAATGTAAAGAGGTAAAATGCAAGATTTTCCCTCTATTTTTATCATAAATTTGTTCAGAATCTACATATTTAAATTATTAAATACATTCCCTGATATATCTATGTCATCTAATAATTTTTGTATTTCATTTTCATCAAACAGAGCATATATTGTGTCTTTATAATTTTTATTCACTCCCAAAACCATTGCAAATGGTATATATTTTTCAAAAATAACTACATCTTCTATATTTTTTTCATTTAGCAATGTGTATTGGCTTATAAAATTTTTGAATTTTATCCATTTCATAAGTTCTTGTTTTCCATTTTCATTTAACTTACTTTGTTTTAATTTGTTTGAGTCTGTAAAACAGGTAAATATTAATAAATTTACATCTAAAAGGAGTGCTAAGCACACACAAGTTAGTACACTCTCTTTTCCACCTAATATAGTACCTATAATTGCTCCTACTATAACAATTAGTAAACAAATGAGCAATTGTTTTTTTGTTGTAGCATTCCTGCTTTCTTTGCAAAAGTTTAATTCTTTAAACTGTTCTCTAACTAAATTATTCCATATTTTGAAATCAAATTTTTGATTATGTCTAATTAAATTATTCACAATATATTTATCACTTTTGCATAATTTTTCTATATTTGCATCCTCCCTTTGACTTATTACATAGGTCTGGTTTTGATTTTTTTCTACTTGTATAATTTTATTATCATATAAATTCATTATATCTGCAACTAAGTCTCTTCTATCAAGAGTTCCGTTTGCTAATATTGCAACTATCGAAGGTTGATAGTTTGCTTCTATATCTCTATTTAAGCTTTGCAAATCGTTATATGATTTATTTGTATATATTTTATTTTTTAGTTTTTTTGAACATTCCACATATGTATAACCAAGTATTCCCACAATACCTGTTATTGTAATTGGATTAAATAATTGGATTATTCCTAATTCTTTTGTTGAATTAATTGCAACTAAGTATAATACAACTAGTAAAGCACTTAAAAAAATAGCTAAAGTTTTTTTGTTTTTTATTAGCGCTACAATTATAGCTGGTACTAGAATTATTGTTATCATTATAAATCTTAGTAATATTTTTTCCATTGTAAATTCCTCCTAATATTATTATACCTTTTTTCTTAACAACATATATGGATAATTATTTGTTAAGATTTTATATTAAATACTTCATTGTTGTAAATTCATTCTAATACATTATATATCTTCTCTATTGCGCTAATTGTATCTTCAAATTTAATATTTTTTGCATACTCGTGTTCTCTTCTATAATTGTCCCATCTTGCAATTAAACTATCATCTTCTAAAATATTTGATATTATAGTTTTAAACCTTTCTAAATATTCTTGTGAATTTCTGTGTTTAAAAGTTGTATCAATAGCTGTTTTTAATATAGCAATATTTATATCATTCCACTTATATGTAACAAGATAATATAAGTCATAATAGTCTTTCATTCTGCTATTAGTGGTATTTCTTTTTAAAACAGTTTCTAATTTTTCAGCAATGATTGTTTCATAATTATATGTATATAAACTAATATTCTCGTTGTCTAATATTGTTTTATAATTATATTCTATAGCTCTTGGTGTAATTAAATCTCCAGTAGAAATATCTATTGAAAAAGGTATTCTTAATTTGTCCATTAAAGATTGAATGTTTTTTATCATATCATTACCTCCATTATTGCTCTTATTTTTTTCTCGCATTTTAGTTTTTTCGCATATTGAATCACCATTGCCCCATCTATTTCATTATTTGAAAATGCTTTTTTTATAACTTTGTTTCTTTGCTCTATATCTAGTCCGCATTTATTCTCATTTTTTACAATATCACAAATTGTTCTTTCAAGATTATATGCTTTTATAATATTACCAAATGGAGATTTTAGTTTTATCACACCAAGTTCAATATTTTCTCTTCTTGTATAATGAACTCTTATTTTTTTAGTGTTTATTGAACTAACATTATAATCATTTGGTATTGTTATATCTATAATATTGGGTGTTACTTCTGTTTTGTTTAAAAAGAAAATGGCAGTATTATAAGAAAATATTGCATTCTTATATCTACTTTGAATTATAAAATATTCATCTTCAAAACTATCAGTTTTTCCATAAAGTCCTTTTCCTATTCTCGATATATAGTTATCCTCAATTAGTTTATTTATATAATAAAATCCAATTTTAGCATCTTTAAATTCTTTAGTTGTTATTACATTATTTTTTTTATTTACGAAATCTACTATTTTTTCATAATTTTTCATAATTTTACCCTCACACTGAAATTATACCACTTTTTCAGTGTGTTAGTCAACTTAATGAAAAAATTGTCTGTATTTTCATTTTTTTACTTTTTTTGAAAAATTTTCATTCATACTTTTCCCAAAATCTGCAAATACTAACCCAAAGGAGGCTTTTGTTTTTATGAAGGATGTTGATATTTTGAAGGAGATTAATCAGAATGCTAAGATGGGGATGGATTCTTTGACTAGTATTATTAAGAAAGTTAATGATGGTGAGTTTAAGGATTTGTTAAATACTCAGCATAATGAGTATCAAAATATTTTTGATAGGTCTCAAGAGTTATTAGTCAAGAATAATGTGCAGATGAAGGATACTCCTAGCATGCAGAAGGCTATGTCTTGGATGGGGATTCAGTTGAATACTGCTATGGATTCTAGCAATTCTAAGATTTCTGAATTATTGATTCAGGGGAATGATATGGGAATTGTTAAGGGGACAAAACTTCTTAATAATTATTCTTTTATGAATAATGAAATTAAAAATATTGTTTCTGATTTTGTTCGCCTTCAACAAAAAAATATTGATGATTTAAAGCAATATTTATAATTTAAAAAGAGGCTTTCCAAAGCCTCTTTTTAAGTTATTTTACATATTCATTTAATGGTTTTACTCTATAATTTAATTCTCCAAATTTATCTGTTGTTACATATCCTGGAACACTGTTTATTACATCTGGTATACGATTTACGATTGATGCACAAGTTAATTCTACTGTTGCTGGTCTTGCTACAACTATTGTTGTATCTGGTTCTCCATAAATTGTCCATTCATTTTTATCAAAATCTTCTTTTGAATATACTTTTCCTATACATTCTGTTTCAAGTGTTATTCCTTCTTTTGTTGTTGTTGTAACAACTGCGCTCATACCTGTTGCATCTCCTGCTTTTACTGTCATTCCAAGTGTTGATGAATATATATCTTCTTTATATGTTTGTGGTACAGTTTTTTGTGTTTGTCTTTCAACAGTTAGTCCAAGTTTTGAACATAACCAACCATTTACATTCCACATATATGATGGTAAATAATTTCCAGATTCAATAACTTTTTGTCTTTCTTCATCGCTTATTTTATCTACTGATGCAACTTCCTTTTCAAAAGCATCCAATGTAAGACCTGAGCCATGTGCTTTTGCTAAAGCAATTCCATAATCTTCAACATTATAGCTTGAACTTCCTTTAATTTTTGTTATTTTATGTGTTGAACCTGCAATTGAACTGATAAGTTGTCCCCAATAAATATCTTGGTATCCACTACCTGTAATTGTACAGCCTGTCTTCTTTGCCATGTCATCTAATTCTTTAGTTATTGCTGGATTTGAATTTGCTGGATAAAAAGCTTCTTCACAAGTTGTAATTGCATTTATTCCTAATTTTGCACATAACATTAAGGCATCTCTTACATCTGCAATTAAGCTCATTGTTGTAACAATTGCAATATCTGGTTTTACTGTTTTTAGCATTTCTTCTGCATTATCAATAGATGTTACTGTTACACCTTTATTTTCTACACCCATAAGTTCTCCAATGTCTTTTCCTATTACTGCTGGGTTTACATCAATTGCTCCAACTACTTCAGCACCTTTTTCGAAAACATAACGCATTGTATATACTGCCATTTTACCTGTACCAAACTGTACGACTCTTATTTTTCTTTCCATAAATTTTCCTCCTTAAAAATTTTATACCTAGATTATACACCAAACTCAAAAAAATATGCAATACCTTTTTGAATAAAAAATAAAAAGTGCCCCAGGCACTTAATTTTCTTGAAATCTAGGTGTTTTAAGTAAATCTGTAAGCACATCATTTAGTGCTATTGGAGTTACTTTGTATGTCTTTAAAACATCAATTAGATTTTTAATTTTATTCTCATTTGTTGATATCTGTTTTACTGTGTTTTTTTCTAAATTCACTTTATCTTTTTTGTATTCTCTTTTAACAATTGTTATTCCATAATAAGTCTTTAGTTTTGCTTTTTTGAAGGTATATTTTTTACTTTTATAATATTCTAAAATAACTTCACTAATACCTGCCTCATTAAGTACTGTGGCACCATAGTATTTTCCTAAGTTTTTCATATTACTCTTTTCCCCTTTCTTAGCAAATTATGTAAAATGAATTACTTATCAATAATACACCCAAACACACAAAAAAGCAAGAAAAATCGTTCGCCCTATATTGACAGCATTCGACATTTTTCGACAAATTTAAAGAGGCTATTTTTTTAGCCTCCTTTTATATATTAAACACTCATTATTTCTTTTTCTTTATTTTCAATTGCTTTATCTATTTCAGCAACTTTACTATCTGTTAATTTTTGAATTTTATCTTCTGCTCCTTTTAGTTCATCTTCTGTAATTGTTCCTTCTTTTTGTTCTGCTTTTGCTATATCCATTGCTTCTCTTCTTATAGAACGAACACTTACTTTAGATTCTTCTCCCATTTTCTTTATTTCTTTTACTAATTCTTTTCTTCTTTCTTCTGTTAATTCTGGGAATGCTAGTCTTATAACTTTTCCATCATTATTTGGGTTAATTCCAATTTCTGCTTTTAAAATTTCTTTTTCAATTTCTTTTAAAAGTGTTGCATCCCATGGTTGAATTACTATAAGTCTTGCTTCTGGAACTGATATTCCTGCAACTTGATTAATTGGTGTTGCAACTCCGTAATAATTAACCATAATTTTGTTTAATATTGCAGGATTTGCTCTTCCTGCTCTAACTTCTGATAAATCTTCTTGTAAAACACTTATTGTTTTACTCATTTTTTCTTCAATATTACTTAAATCCATAAAAACCTCCTAAATTTTAGCGTACTATTGTACCTATTTTTTCACCCTTTATTATTCTTACTATATTTTCAGGGTCATCTATTCCAAATACTATAAGTGGAATGTTGTTATCTCTGCAAAGAGATGTAGCTGTTGAATCCATTACTTTTAAATCCTTGTTTAAAATATCTAAATATGAAATTTCATCATATTTAACAGCTGTTTTATCTTCTTTTGGATCTGCTGAATATACTCCATCTATTGTTTTTGCAAGTAAAATAACTTCTGAATCTGTTTCAGCAGCTCTTAAAGCAGCACAAGTGTCTGTAGAAAAATATGGGTTTCCTGTACCACATGAGAATATTACAACTCTTCCTTTTTCTAAGTGTTTTGCAGCTTTTCTTTTGATATATGGTTCTGCTATTTGTCTCATTTCTATTGCTGTTTGAAGTCTTGTATATATTCCTCTTGATTCTAGTGCATCTTGAAGTGCTAAACCGTTTATTGTTGTTGCAAGCATTCCCATATAATCTGATGTTGTTCTTTCCATTTGATGACCATATCTGCCTCTCCAGAAGTTTCCTCCTCCTACTACTATTGATACTTGAACTCCCATACCAACTATTTCCTTGATTTTGTCACATATGTTTCCTAATGTTTCTGCATCAATACCATTCTTTTTTTCACCTGCTAGTGCTTCTCCACTTAGCTTTAGTAAAATTCGCTTATACGCAACTTTCATATTACTTACTCCTTTTATTATTTTTCTCTACTATTCTACCACAAGTTGGGTAGAAAAATAAAGTGTTTTTATAAAAAAAGAACAGTTTTATCTGTTCTTTTCAATTAAAATTTGATTAATTTATTTACTGTTCCATTTTCTTCTGTAATATTTCCTTCTGTTCCATTATATTCTTCAAATGATTGATTTATCTTTGTTTCAACTTCTTCCTCTATTTGCTCTTTTTGTGAATTCTCTGCAAGTGTTAATTCACTTACTAATATTTGTTTTGCATTTATTAACATTTTCTTTTCTCCTGTTGATAGTCCTTTTTCTTTTTGCTTAAAACTTAAATTTCTAACAACATCTGCTATTTCATAAATGTCTCCACTTTTCATTTTTTCCATGTTGTCTCTATAACGCTTGTTCCAATTCATAGACATCTCTGTAGAATTTGTTTCAAGAACTTTGAAGACTTTACTTGCTGTTTCTCCATTGATAATGTCTCTAACGCCCATTTCTTTTGCCTTTGATGTTGGTACCATAACCTTAACTTCCCCTGGCATTTTTATTATGTAATAAGAAGTTTTCTCACCTAAAATATTTTTTTCCTCTATATCTTGTATAACCCCTGCACCGTGCATTGGATATACTACTTTATCTCCAATATTAAACATTATAGTCACTCCTTTATACGCATTTTTTTCTTTATCGACCATAATTATTATAGCACAAAATTTGATAAAAGTAAATGATTTTTGAGGAATTTAAAAATTTTAAAAGCCTTCTGGCTGTATGGTTTTCAGAAAGACAAAAAAAACACCCGAAGGTGTTTTTTTATTTATTATTATTCAGCTGTTTCAGCATCAGGAGAG
>ULVD01019870.1_pt1 | contig 29982 bp, 25 predicted proteins | sample 1959101 | NCBI WGS metagenome assembly ULVD01 (sample SAMEA4835777, study PRJEB28245) | human gut metagenome | biome: gut microbiome; material: fecal sample | place: Denmark | collected 2008
GTTTGAACAAAATACCGGATAATCGCTTTTTTGGCGGTATTTTTTCTCTCTTCGCGCAGGCTCATCACGCCGCAAATCACCAACAGGCGCGACTTGTCAGCGGCAAGAAGACAGTTGCAGGGAAGACCTTCACCGCTCCGGTCGGTGCTGATGAAGAGAGACGGCTGGTCCATCTGGTGCGCAGAAAGAACCGATACATATTCTGCCGGAAAAAGCCAAGGCTTGGCCGGATCAAAGTGGTAGTCTTTTTTCATGAGAACCTCCCGCTCGCCTCTTCAAAAGGAGAGGCGAAAAAAGACGGTAAGAACGGACGGAAACCCTGCCGGAAAAGCGATGGTTTCCTGCTTGCAACCACCGTCATTATAACACCGAAAAGAAAAAAATCAAGAAGATTTGCAAAAAAAAGGTCGGTTTTTGTGCGTGAATTTTTTATGAAATAACGCCTGTTTTTATATTGATTTTATAAAAATTAAATCGGAAGAAAAGCTGCTTTTGTACGGATTGCCGGAAAAAAGTGCCCAAATAAGGGCTTGTTCTTCACAGAAAGTGCTGAAAAATACGGCGTTTCCGGAGCATACTTGTGTTACGGACAGAACAAATTTAATAGAAGGAACATAATTTTTTGTTGAATGTCAGGGAAGAGGTTGTTAAAATAAAAACAGTCGGTTTATCGGCAAACGGAAAAAAGGAAGTTTTTTATGAAACAGGATAACAGATTTCCCGGTTCGTTGAATTCCATGATTTCAGCGGTAATGTATGTGGTGATCGGAATTCTTTTCTGCACACTGCGGAGCGGGATGCTGAATATTGTGATGTCTTTGATCGGGGCACTGCTCATGGTGATGGGGGTCATCAACATCCTCATAAACAAGAACAACATTGCGGGCATTCTGAATATCGCCATAGGGCTTTTGGTGATCTTAGGCGGCTGGCTTTTTATCAATGCGGCGTTGATTACATTCGGTGTGATGATCATTCTCAAGGGCCTGATGGCCCTGCTGAATTCTCTGAAATTCAAAACGGTTCTGGGGGTTCTTTCGGCAGTAATCACGATGGTTGTAGGTATACTCGTGATCTTCAGCAACTGGCTGGATGTGTTGTTCCTTGTTCTGGGCGTGATTCTGATTATAAACGGAATTCTGACCCTGGTCAGCAGTGTCATAAAGAAATGAAGCTCCGGAAAAACGGCGGGGAAGCCCTTTGGCGGTCGGATCGTTTTTCGGGGGAGAGTTTTCTTTTCGGATGGGGGATACTTTGAAATACCGTTTTATTTGTTTGGCGCTGTGTTTGTGGGTGCTGTTGCCGATGTTCTGCGCCTGCCGTTCTCCGGAGGTTTCCGGAGAAAGCGCTGCCGGTTCTCCTGCGGGGGAGGAACTGAAAATCGTTTTTCCCTCGGTTGGAAAAGCGGATGTGGCCCTGATTCGGTTTGCGGAAAAGGCGATCCTTGTGGACACCGGGACCAAGGATTCCTATGAGACGATTGCCGCTCTTTTGCAGAGAGAGAATGTCCAGAGGATCGATCTGCTTCTTCTCACGCATTTTGACGAGGATCATATCGGCTCGGCAAGCAAAATCCTGGAGAATTATACGGTGGAAAGAATTCTTCAGCCCGACCGCGCCAAGGATTCGGGGGAATACCGAAAATACAGCACTTCCCTTGCAAAGCTGGGTCTGACAGCCGAGAAGGTTACGGAGAACCGGAGTCTGACCTTAGGGGATGTGCAGTTGGAAATCTTCCCTGCAACCAAGGTTTATGAAAAGAGCGACAGCAACAATTCCTCTTTGGTCTTGCGCTTTTCCTACGGAGAAAAGGTATTTCTCTTTGCCGGGGATATTGAAAAGGACCGGATTGAGGATATGGAAGAGGAAGGCGGCCTTGAGGGGCCTGTGGATTTTTTCAAGGTACCCCATCACGGGGAAGCGTCCAAACAGCTTATAAGGCTGATACAGCGGCTTTCCCCTGCGGTTTCGGTGATTACCTCTTCGGAAGAGGAGCCGGAAGCCTCCCAGGTTCTGTTGGCCTTGGGGGAGGGATGTTACCTGACGAGAAACGGGGAGGTTACCCTTGTGTGTGACGGCAGGCAGTTAAATGTTTCGCAGCGTAAGGGATGACCTGCTCTTTTTGACGAAAAGCAGAAGAAAAAAGCGGAATTGTTCCGTGTAAAATCCACAATATCGGCTTTTTTTGAAAAAGCACTTGACAAATTGCCGGAAAAGTCATAAAATGGTTCCGTAGAAGTAAGAAAGGACAAGGCAGAAAGCGATGATGACGGTTGTGTTGAATCGATTTTATTATTACCATCAAAGCGGTCTTTCTGTCGGTGTTCAGTTGGGCTGATCTGATGGCTTTTCACGGTGCCTCGGGTCAACCGGAGGGTGAATATTGAATAGGAAAGTCCGCAGGAGGCGTTCTTCAAAGAACTACCGATTGCGGATTTTTTGTAGTCATTTGCAGGAAACGGAAGGAAAAGAAAAATGGATCTGAAGGAAGCCAGGGGACAAATCGATCATGTGGATCGGGAGATTGCACAGCTTTTTGAGGAGCGGATGAAGGCGGCGGAAGCCGTTGCCGCCTACAAAAGGGAAAAGGGACTGCCGGTGGAAGACAAGGACCGGGAAAAAGCCATGATTCAACAGGAACTGGAATGGGTAAAGCCCCTTTACCGTCCGTATTTTCAGTCGCTTTTGGAATGCATGATCGGGGAGTCCAAAAAATATCAGGGACTGCTTTTAAGAAAAATGACGGTGACCTACAGCGGGGTGCCGGGGGCGTTTGCGTACATCGCTTCCGGAAGGATCTTCCCCACGGCAGAGAAGGTTTCCTGTCCCGACTTTGAATCAGCCTACCGGATGGTGGAACAGGGACAGGCCAATGCGGCGGTTTTGCCCATTGAAAACAGCTTTGCGGGAGATGTGGGACAGGTGATGGACTTATCCTACAGGGGCAGCTTGTCCATTGCGGGCATTTATGAAATGCCCTTATCTCAAAGCCTTCTCGGTGTGCCGGGAACCAGAATGGAGGATATCCGGGTGGTGGAAAGCCATCCTCAGGCATTGTCTCAGAGTATGCCGTATCTGCGGCGGCACGGGTGGGAGCTGCGTCAGGCGGCGAACACGGCGGTGGCGGCCAAGGAGATCTCAAAGATGGGCAGAAAGGAGATTGCAGTGGTGGCGGCCAAGGAGGCGGCTTCCTTTTACGGGCTGGAGGTTCTGGAGGAGGAAATCAACGAGAGCAAGACCAACACCACCCGTTTTGCGGTGTTCACGGCGGCTCCGGTCCTGGTGAAAAAGGAAGACGAGCAGTTTGTGCTGATGTTCAGCAGTAAGAACGAACCGGGGGCCCTGGGCGAGGCCATCGCCATCATCGGCCGCAGAGGCTTTAACCTGCGGTGCCTGAAGAGCCATCCGACAGGGGAGGAAAACTGGGCGTATTATTTCTATGTCGAGGGCGATGGAAACTTAGGGAGCGAGGCCGGAAGGCAGATGCTGGAGGAGTTGAAGTCGGTGTGCAGCAGCGTTCGGCTGATGGGCAGTTTCGGAAGAGAACGGGTTCTTAGGGAAGAGCCTGAGGGAAAGGAATGAGCGAGATGTCGGTGTTGCATATGGAGCTGGGAAGGGACAGCTACGATGTGGTGGTGGAGCGGGGCGTTCTGAAAAGAGCGGGTGCGCTGTTGAATTTGAACCGGAGGGTCCTTCTGCTGACAGACAGCGGCGTTCCCGCCCGGTATGTACAAAAGGTGCAAAGCCAATGCAAGGAGGCGCAGGTGGTTTGTCTTGCGCCGGGAGAAGCCAACAAATGCCCCGAAAAATATCTGGAAATTCTGAAGGTCATGGCAGAAGCCCGCTTTGACCGGGGGGATTGCGTGGTTGCCGTGGGCGGAGGTGTGATCGGGGACTTGGCCGGATTCGTGGCGGCCACCTATATGCGGGGCGTGGACTTTTATAATCTGCCGACCACGCTGCTCTCCCAGATCGATTCCTCGGTGGGCGGAAAGGTTGCCATTGATTTTGAGGGCTATAAGAATCTGGTGGGCGCATTCTACCAACCGAAAAAGGTGTTGATCGACCCGGATACGCTGGAGACCTTAGATCGCAGGCAGTTTGCCTGCGGCATGGCGGAGGCTATAAAAATGTTTGCCACCTCCGATAAAGAGGCCTTTGAACGGCTGGAGGACCGGAGCGTCGGGATGCCTGTGGAAGAGGTGATCGGCAGGGCGCTGAAGGTGAAGATGCAGGTGGTGCAGGAGGACGAAAAGGAAAAAGGCCTGCGCAAGGTGCTGAACTTCGGACATACGGTGGGTCACGCCGTGGAAAGCATCAGCAGTAAGGAGCCGTATCCCCTTTTGCACGGGGAGTGCGTGGGGATCGGGATGTTAGCTTTGACCGAGGGAAGCGTGCGGGATCGGATTGCCCGGTTGTTGCACCGTTACGATCTGCCCACGGCTTGCCGGTGCGGGAAAGAGGCCCTTTCGGAGGCTCTTGTCCACGACAAGAAGGCGGAAAGTGAAAGAATCGCAGTGGTTCTGGTGCCGGAGATCGGCCGATTCGTTTTTGAAAAGATGAGCGTTGCGGAGATTACCGAAAAAAGCGGGGAGGTGCTTGCTTACCAATGAAGAATGTATACGGAAAAGTGTTGACCGTGACCCTGTTCGGCGAAAGCCACGGCAGTTCCATCGGGGCGGTTTTAGACGGTTTGGCCCCCGGCATCCCGGTGGATGAAGAACATATCAGAGATAAACTGGCACAGCGGCGCCCCGAAGGAGCCTTTTCCACAGCCAGAAAGGAACAGGACCCATTCGTGATTGAAAGCGGAGTGTACAGGGGATACACCACCGGCACGCCCCTGTGCATCCGGATTCCCAATGGGGATACCCATTCTTCAGACTATGCCGCTTTGGATGGGAAAGCCCGTCCGGGGCACAGCGACTACCCGGCCTTCTGTAAATACCACGGCTTTGAGGATCGGCGGGGCGGAGGACATTTCAGCGGCCGGATCACTGCGGCACTGGTGGCGGCGGGGGCGATTGCGGAAGATGCTCTGCAGGGAAAGGGTGTGCAGCTTGGAACCCACCTGAAGGTCTGTGCCGGGATTGCCGACCGGGATTTTGAGGATGCCGAAAGCGACCTGACGCTTTTGAGCTGGGAGAGCTTCCCGGTTCTTTCGGAGGAAGCCGGAGAAAAAATGAAGAATGCCATCCTGCAAGCAAAAAAAGAGGGAGACAGCGTGGGCGGAATTCTGGAAACTCTGGTGATCGGGATGCCGGCAGGAGTAGGCGAACCCTTCTTTGATACCGTGGAAGGACTGCTTTCTCAAGGCCTTTTCGCCATTCCGGCGGTGAAGGGCGTGGAATTCGGAGAGGGCTTCCGGTTGGCGAACCTGCGGGGAAGTGAGAGCAACGATCCCCATCGGATCGATGAAAAAGGAAAAATTGTGACCGTCACCAACCGTATGGGCGGAATTTCCGGCGGAATTACCAACGGAATGCCTCTGATTTTCCGCTGTGCCGTGAAACCGACGCCCTCCATTCCCAAGGAACAGGAAACGGTGGATTTTGTGAAGGGGGAAAATGTGTCTCTGGTAATTGGCGGACGGCACGATCCCTGCGTTGCCCACAGAGCCAGAGCGGTGGTGGATGCCATCACGGCGCTGACCCTGGCGGATCTGCTGTCCCTGCGGTTCGGTACCGACTGGCTCATGCCTTAAAGGAGAGAATATGCGTTATGGATTGATCGGCGAAAAGCTGGGACATAGTTTTTCCAAAGAGATACACGGATTGTTGGGCGATTATGAGTACTGTCCGAAGGAACTGAAGCCTGAAGAACTGGAAGAATTTCTGAAAAAGCGTGAATTTGCAGGCATCAATGTGACCATTCCCTATAAGGAAGCGGTGATTCCCTATCTGGATGAAGTGGAGCCTGCCGCAAGGGCGATCGGTGCCGTGAACACCGTTGTCTGTAAAAACGGACGGTTGGTGGGGAGCAATACCGATTTTTACGGCATGAAAAGTCTGTTGGAGCGGGAAAAAATCTCCTTAGAGGGACGCAGGGTCTATATTTTAGGTACCGGCGGCACTTCCAAAACCGCCTTTGCCGTTGCCAAAGACGGGGGAGCCAGGGAAATCTGCAAGGTGTCCAGAACCCCTCACGGAGAAGGGGAAATTTCTTACGAAGAGCTTTACGCCCGTCGGGAAGCCCCGGAAATCCTTCTGAACACCACTCCGGTGGGGATGTTCCCAAAGGAAGAGGGTATGGCGGCGGACCCGGAGCAATTTCCCAACCTTGCAGGTGTGTTGGATGTGATCTACCATCCCCTGCGCACCGATTTTGTGTGTAAGGCGCAAAAAATCGGGGTGCCTGCGGCAGGAGGACTGTATATGCTGGTAGCCCAGGCGGCCAAAGCGGCGGAGCTGTTTTTTGATGATCCCTCTTTTTTGGAAAAGACCGAGAGGATTTACCGGACGGTTTTGGAGAGAAAAGAGAATCTGGTGCTTGTGGGAATGCCTGCCTGCGGAAAAACCACAGTGGGCAGACTTCTCTCCGAAGCCACCGGAAGGGAATTTGCCGACAGCGACAGGAGTTTTGAAGAGCGACAGGGCCGACATATTGCCGATTTTTTCAGAACCGAAGGGGAGAGCGCCTTCCGGCAGGAGGAAAGCAGGATTCTGAAAGAGCTTTCCGATTCCGGGGGACGGGTCATTGCCACCGGCGGGGGAGCGATCTTAAGGGAAGAGAACAGAAGGTGCTTAAAGCGAAACGGCCTACTGATTTATCTGGAGCGGCCGCTGGAGGAACTGCTCTGCACCTCTGACCGCCCCCTTTCCAAAAGCCCGGAGGCGTTGGAAAAGATGTATCGGGAGCGGAAGCCCCTGTATGAGGGGGCGGCGGACCTCAGAATCCCTGTGGGAGAAACGCCGGAGCAAACGGTGAAAAGAATTTTGAAAGCCCTTGAGGAAAGGGAACAATGAGATGAAGGCAGTAATAGAAAAAAGCAGGATCCAAGGAAGCATTGTGGTGCCGCCTTCCAAAAGCATCGGCCATCGGCTCCTGATTCTGGCGGCGCAGACCGAAGGCGAGACAAGAATTGAAAATCTTCCCCTGAACGAGGACATCGGAGCTACCTGCGACTGCTTGCAGGCGCTGGGCGCCCGGATTCAGTGGCAGGACCGGACGGCGGTGGTAAAAGGCCAAGAATCCTTGAAAAGGGCGGAAGAAAGGGTTCTTCCCTGCAGGGAAAGCGGAAGCACGCTCCGTTTTTTGCTTCCGGTGGCGCAGATTTCGGGGGGAAGGACGGTGTTCACCGGCTCCAAACGGCTTTTACAGCGGCCTTTGGGGATATACGAAGATATTTGTTTGGCGCAAAAGATTTGTTGGGAAAAAGAGGAAGAACGGCTGACCTTGGAGGGGGCGCTTTCCGGCGGAGAATTCTCCTTTCCGGGAAATGTGAGCAGTCAGTTTGTGACCGGGCTGCTCTTGGCACTTCCCAAGGTTCGGGAAGACAGCAGAATCGTCCTGCAGGGGGAGTTTGAGAGTGCTTCCTATGTGGACTTGACCCTGGAGGCTCTGCGGACCTTTTCCTACAGAGCCCAGGTGCCGGAGAAGGGAGTTTTTGAAATCCCGGGCAGACAGAAGGGGGCAAGTCCCGGCATCTGCACCGTTCCGGGAGATCAGTCGGGAGCAGCCTTTTTCGGTGCGCTCAATGCGCTGGGGGGTCAGGCGTTTTTGCTGGGCCTGGAGAAGGAAAGCCTGCAGGGCGACCGGGTCTGGAAGGAGATCATGGAGCGCATGGCCAAGGGGTGCCCTACCGTTTCCCTGAAGGATTGCCCGGATCTGGGGCCCATTCTCATGGCGACGGCGGCTCTTTTACAGGGAGCCCATTTCCGGGACACCGCCCGGCTGAAAATCAAGGAAAGCGACCGGGGAGCCGCCATGGCAGAGGAACTTTCCAAGTGCGGCGTGAAGGTTCAGGTGGGCGAGAATGAGATTTATGTGCCCGGAGGACAGGTGAAGGCGCCGGATCGGCCTTTCGATTCTCACAATGACCATCGGATCGCCATGGCGTTGGCGGTTCTTTCCACGGTTACCGGCGGGACTATTCAAAACGCTCAGGCGGTAAACAAAAGTATGCCGGAATTTTTCAGGCTGCTCACCCAGTTGGGCGGAAAACTGACTTTGGTTGAAGAGTGAAAAGAGAGCGGAAATATGGAAAAGTTTGAGAAGAATACGAAAATACTGATCGTCGGTTTGGGCTTGATGGGCGGAAGCTATGCCAAAGCGCTGAGCAAGGGCGGCTATGCGGTTCGTGCGGTCAGCAGGGAGCAGGAGGATATTGACTTTGCCGTTGGGGGAGGATTTCTTGAAAGCGGCAGTACCGAACCCAAAAAGGAATTGTTGGAATGGGCGGATCTGGTGGTGCTGGCGCTTTACCCTCATACGGTGATCGAATGGGTGGATCGCTATGCGACGCTTTTAAAAGAGGGGACGGTGGTCACCGATGTCACCGGCGTGAAAGGCAGTGTGGTTGAAAAGGTGCAGGAAAAAATGCCTGCCGGAGTGGAGTTCATTGCCGCCCACCCGATGGCCGGAAGAGAGCGCAGCGGTGTGGTTTACAGCGACGACAGTGTGTTCAGAGGTGCGAACTACATTGTGGTGCCCACGGCCCGGAACACCGAAAAGGGCATTGAAATCTGCGAAAAACTGGGAGAAGCCCTGGGCTTTTATCGAATCAGCCGTCTGGATGTGGATTCCCACGATCGGATGGTGGCGCTTTTGTCTCAGTTGACTCACTGCATTGCAGTGGCTCTGATGTGCGCCTGCGACACTCCGGGGCTGGAAACCTATACCGGAGACTCCTTCCGGGATCTGACAAGAATCGCCAAGATCAACGACGAGATGTGGAGTGAGCTATTCCTGTGGAACAAGCAGGCGCTCTTAACCGAAATGGACCGGTTTTCCTGGGAATTTGCCAAGCTGCGCCAGACTTTGGCCGCCGGAGATCGGGAAAAAATGCGGGAAATGATGAGATTGTCCAAGGACCGCAGAGAAAAATTTGACAAACCCTCTGATCAGACCGTGCTTTGGTCGGAAGAGATAAAGAAAGAAAAATAAATTGTATATGCCGGTAAGGCGGCGAAAGGAAAGGTTCGGGAGAGCACTATGAATATGAAATTCTACAGAAAACTGCCCATTCCTCAGGATGTGAAGGCGGAATATCCGGTAACTCCTGCCATGATGGCGCAGAAACAGCAGCGGGATGAGATCATAAAGAATATTTTTTGCGGGAAAGACGACCGTTTTTTGCTGATTATCGGGCCCTGCTCGGCCGACAAGAGCGAGTCGGTTCTGGAGTATATCGGACGGCTGAAGAAGGTTGCCGAAAAGGTGGAGGACAAGATTCTCTTTATTCCGCGCATCTATACCAATAAGCCCCGCACCACGGGGGACGGGTACAAGGGAATGCTCCACCAGCCCGATCCCAACGGGCATCCGGATATGTTAAAGGGTATTGTGGAGATTCGGAAGCTGCACATGAGCGCATTGAAGGACTACGGCTTTTCCTGTGCGGATGAGATGCTCTATCCGGACAATCACCGGTATCTGTCGGATTTGCTTTCCTATGTGGCGGTGGGCGCCCGGAGCGTGGAAAACCAACAGCACCGGCTGACCGCCAGCGGTTTGGACATTCCCGTTGGCATGAAGAATCCGACAGGAGGAGATCTGAGCGTGATGATGAATGCGATCAAGGCGGGACAGCATCCCCATACATTCATCTATAGAGGCTGGGAAGTGGAGAGCTGCGGAAATCTTCTGACCCATGCCATTCTCCGGGGTTATCAGAGCACCGACGGAAAAACGGTTTCCAACTATCACTATGAGGATCTGTTGCGGGTAAATGAGCTGTATGCCGCATCCGGTCTGTCCAATCCGGCAGTGATCGTGGATACGAACCATGCCAATTCCGGCAAAAAATACGAGGAACAGATCCGCATTGCCCACGAGATTTTGCGCTCCAGAAGGGAAAATGCCGACATCCGGCGGCTGTGCAAGGGCCTGATGATTGAAAGCTATCTGGTGGACGGCGCACAGAAACCGGACGGCGGCGTTTACGGACAGTCCATCACCGATCCCTGCCTTGGTTGGGAAAAAACCGAGCAGCTGATTTACGAAATTGCCGATCGGCTGTAAGCACTTTGCTTTCGGCCCTTTCCCAAAGAGAAACGCTTTGAAAATCGAAAGAATCCTTGGGCTTTCCTAAGGGTTCTTTTGTATTCAGAAGGGCGATCATCCGATAAAAAGGCTTTTACGGGCGAAAGGTTGCGGGAAACCGGGCAAGAAGGTCTCGGTCCCTCTTCCGTATTTGCGGGAAACAGTGGATCCTGCGTTATGAATTTTTCGAAAAATTTGTGCAGGCATTTCAAAATCGAATCTTGACAAATGCTGAATTCTATGCTAAAGTAGCCTTGATAAATGGGAAAATTCACAATTCCGCTTCGGATTTTTTGAGTTTTTTCTGCATTTTCCCCAAACAGGGGCGGACGACGGAGCAACCGCCTTCGGCAGGCGAGAGGGGAGCGGGTGGATTTGCCCGGAGACGGAATTCGGAAAGAAGGAAGAGAGGCTGACATGGTTGTTTCCATTGAAGAAATTGCGCCGTTAGGCGGCTCTTTCGGTGAATATACAGAACCAACCTGCTGGTTCTGTGTTTTTGATTATCGGTGCTACGACGGAGAAACTTTGCGGAACAGGGGCGTGGGCAAAGAGGAACGAACCCCGGAAAATGGCTATATTCCCTTGTTCCGTACAAATATGCGGGCTGTGGCCAAGGATTTTTTAAGGTCTCAGTCTCCAAAGGAGTATGAGCCGATCTTTGAGGAATACGAGGATTTTGATAAAGCCTTCAATATTTTTCTCTACCGCTGTTCGCTTTATAAAAAATGGATCCTTTACAGAAACAGACGCCTGAAAAGAGACGCGGTCAGATGGTGCGAGGAGCACCATTTGCCCTGGAAGAGCACGGATGTTCTGCTGTATCCCTTTGAATACTGAAGTGTTTTTCTGAAGGAGAATTTTCGGAAAGGTTTTCGGTGCCTCTTCTCTCTTCAGGGCTTTCCCGGAATATTTCCCGCTTTGGGGATTCTTTTTCGGAAAAGTCACATTTTTTCAGACAGGTACTTGCTTTTAACCGAAAAGTGTGCTATAATGCTCCCGGTTCGGGGGTGTAGCTCAGCTGGGAGAGCGCTGCGTTCGCAACGCAGAGGTCATGGGTTCGAACCCCACCATCTCCACCAAAAATTCCGAATGCTTTGCCACAGGCGGCAAAGGACAGTCGGGGGATGTTGGATACGGTGTAGCCGATTATGGCTGCGCCGTATTCTTTTTTATGCCACTGTGGCGGATTCTCAGGGAAAATGCAGCGGTTCTTAAAACCGATAAAAAACTATGATTTTTGCAGCAGCTGCTTGACACAGCAAAGCAAGGAGACAACACCGGCGGAATGAGCGGTACAGGGTAGCAAAACAGTCGAATGCACCGCAACAAACAGAAAAACGCCTTAGAAGCTCCGGTCGCTTTGAGAGAAAACAAAAAGCATTTTTTGTAAAGAATATAGCAGAGATCCAAAATCGTCACGCTTTTTCGTTTTCAGTTTTTTTTACACGGCTTTTTGCGCTGCGGAGGATTTTTTATCAATCAGCCTGTAATAGATATGGGTTTCTCCGGGCTTTACGGTTTTTGCCGGGCGCTCGTCAACGGTGATGAACTCAATCCGCTCCATGCACCTCTCGCAGGTCGGGTCGGGAATCTCCCTATGGGCTTTCAGACGGCGGGTAAAGTCATCGGCATTCGCCGCATCATCACGGACGGTCTGTACCTTTTTCTCAAAACCGGCAACCGTTTCGGTGAGCGGTTTCTTTTCGTTCTGGTGTTTTTCCGGCAGGTTGATACAGACCTCTTCGGGAAGCTTGCCAAGAACCTTGTTCTTATAAACCGAGCCGGTCAGCCTGTCCGGCTCGGCCGATCGGCGTGCGGATTGCGTCAGCTTTCTTTTTTCGGCGGTTGCTTCGGCAGTGTTCTGCTGTTCGCTCCGATTGAGGAATTCCGCTCTTGCCCGCTTTTCATCGGCAAGGACAAGGCTCATCTTGGAACGGATATGGGCAAGCACAAGTTGGCTCAGAATCTTGATCTCTGAATACAATGGCTCGTACAGGCTCGCTTGAAATCGTTTGTTGACATGCTGGTAAAAACATGTTAAACTGAATACTACATCAGAGAGTACAACTGCAGAATGGAGACATCAGCATGAGATATGTGAACATTGCACTCGAAATATACAGCATCGTCATCAGTATGATTATCGCATTCTATCTGCATTTCAAAAGCAGCGGCAAAAGTAAATCGGATAAATGGTTTTGCGCAATGCTGATCTCGAATTCGGTCATGATGCTCGGTGACCTTTCCGATTGGATTCTGAACGGACACAATACCGAATGGGCATATTGGATATTCTGGATCGGCATGGTCCTGTTTTATGTCAGTTCGGCGCCGCTTCTGTATGTTTTTACCGGATATATCAGAGAGTATATCTGTCAGAAAACAACTGTGCCGAAAGTCTTTATGCGCACGACCGCCGCACTTACGCTCCTGCAGATCATTCTGACTTTTGTTTCTATCCCGACCGGACTGTATTTCACAATCACGGACGAAACGGTTTATGTCCGTGGCGAGTGGTTCTTTCTCTCGCAGCTCATTCCCTTCGTCATCTATGGGATCGATCTGCTTATGATCATCCTGTATCGCAAATATCTGAGGCGGAAAGAAGTGTTTTATTTCTGCTTTTACATATTCATGCCTGTCATCGGAGAAGTCTTACAGATTCTTTTCTACGGGATCGCCACAGTCAATGTCATGGCGGCGGTTGCCATGGTAATCATATACATTAACATCCAGTCGGAACAGGCACTTCGGCTTGAAAAACAGGAAAAGCAGCTTGCCGAACTGCAGGTCAACATCATGCTGTCTCAGATTCAGCCGCATTTCCTGTACAATTCGCTGACAGCCATCCGCCAGCTGTGCGATATTGATTCATCGCAGGCAAAGCAGTGCATCACCGACTTTTCCCGCTTTCTCCGTGCCAATATGGATTCCCTGACCAGCCGCGAACCGATCCCGTTCTCCAAGGAACTGTTGCATGTCAAAAATTATCTGGCCCTCGAAAAGCAACGCTTCGGCGATCGGCTGACCGTTGTATACGATATCCGTTCGGAAGACTTTGACCTTCCGCCGCTCACCGTACAGCCCATTGCCGAAAACGCTGTCCGGCACGGCATTATGAAACGGGACAGCGGCGGCGTTCTGACCATCCGTTCTTTTGAAAGCGACAGTTATTATGAAGTGATCGTAGAAGATGACGGCGTCGGGTTTGATGCCGGTGCCCCCCTCTCGGAGGAGGACACTCCGCATATCGGAATCACGAATGTGCGCTGCCGGGTGGAAGAACTTGTGAACGGGAGCGTCGATATTGAAAGCGGGCCCGAAAAAGGGACTAAGGTTACGATTCGTATACCGAAAATGACCGGCGATGATGCCACGGTCCTGTAACGGAGGCGGATATGCGATTTCTTGTTGTTGATGATGAGCCCCTTGCACTCAGGGATCTCTCGGAAATTCTGCGAAAGGTTGTACCGGATTGCGAAATTGTTGGATGCACCACCGCCTCGGAAGCGATGAAAACGATTCAAAACCGGGAGAACGGGGATTTTGATGTGGCTTTTCTCGACATCGAACTCGGAAGCGGAAACGGCATCACGCTTGCCAAGGCGCTGAAAGACCGTATTCCCGATCTCCACATCATTTTTGTCACCGCCTATGATACATACGCACTCAGGGCATTTGAGGTGCACGCTACCGGGTATCTGCTGAAGCCGGCTCTGGAGGAGGACATTCGGCGAGAGCTTACATTTCTTTACAAGGACGAGGTTGGCCGGCGTGTGCGCGTGCAGACCTTCGGCGGCTTTGACATATTCGTCGATGGAAAACCGCTGGTTTTCAAGCGGGCAAAGGCCAAGGAGCTTTTTGCACTGCTGATCGACCGCAGAGGGAATGTTCTGACGGCCAGAGAAGCCATTTGTCTTCTGTATGACGATGATGAAAACGATCATGTGAAACTGAATTATTTCCGCACGCTGGTGTATGATATACGCCGCACGCTGTCCGAGGCGGGGGTTCCGGAAATTCTTGTGCGGAGCCGCAACGCACTGGCCGTACGAACGGATCTGATTGACTGCGACAGTTACAGATTCCTTCTTGGGGACCCTGTTGCCATCAACAGCTACCGTCACGATTACATGATCCATTACAGCTGGGCGGAATACTCTGTATCGATGTTTGAAAAAACGCCGAAATTGGACAACCAAAAATGAAAATATTTTATCTCGCCCTTTTTGGCGACGATTTTGTAACGCTTTTGCAACGGTTGGCATGGTAAAATAAAAGCGGTATTGGTATATGTATCGAGCTGTCGGAGGCACTCACCGTGCGGCAAGAGGAAACCATACCGACATCTTTCACTAAGGAGGAATCTACCAATGAAAAAGAAAATGTGGTTGCGATTTATCAGCATGGCACTTGTCGTCATCACGATCACTGCAACCCTTGCAGGCTGTGGGAGCAAGGTTGACGAAGAAGGGATTGAGGGGCAGGCATCCGCTGTATCCTATAATGCCGAAGGCAGCTTCACAACGACTGTTACAGCAGAAGATGCCAAGTTTGCTGAAAATATCAAGGCTGAAGATATCACCGTAAACTATTGGATTCTTGACAAAGAAGCGTATAGTAATGCTCTGACTTCCGAAGACAACGCTGAAGAGAGTGAGATCAATATGGACGATTACTTGACCGAGGTCAAGGCGCAAATTCAATCGGTCGTCCGTCAGGATGAAAAGACGTTGATCATCTCGTTTACGGATAGTCAGGCAGTGAGCAACCTGCCCGATTCCTACGCGGTTTTTGTCAGCAAAAGCAAGACGGGCATTGGCAAGACGGTCGGTGCCGCTACCGAAGTCGCTTATCCCGATCATACGCTCACACCGAATCTGACATCGGTTTCGGTGCATGACAAAGACATCCGTCTGACGCTGACACTCAGCGAAGGTGAGTTTTCTGCAAATGTCCCCAAAGAACAAATCGAATTGGGCGGATCATTTAAAAACTTAAATATTGACAGTCTCAGTGCCGCAGGGAAAAACCTGACGATGCAACTTACGGGCGAGATGAGTAAGAACGAGTCGGTCAACGCATATCTGAACGGCTTTGTCACGATTGACCGCAACGCCATTGTCAACGGCTATCGTTCGGCCAGTGTTTCCGTTCCCGTGGATACCGTTTATTTCGGTTTGAAGCTTGAACAAATGACGGTAACGAACGGTCAAGTCACGGTACCCGTGAATATCGGCGGATACCGTCTGACGGATAAAGCCAATGCATCCAGCTTTCAGATCGACGATGTTTCTGTTTCCGGCTTTGAACTTGTCAGCGATACATCCGGAATATTAACTCTCAGTTTACCCGGTGTAAATGACAAAAACAGCGTAGCAAACACACTGAACGGCAAAGATATTACGATTTCTGCCGATGCGCTTGGAGCGGATGAAGCCGTTTCGTTTGAGGCAGATTTCAACCACGCCGATTTCTACCCCGTATTCGACTATGCAGAAGAAAAAGACGGGAAATACACCATCACGCTGATGCTTTATGCCAACTCCGGCAGTTTTTCCGAAAATCTGAAGACCGATATGGTGGCTTTTGCAGACGATTTTGCAAACGCAACTGTAACTTCCTTCACGCGTGAAAACGACTCTGTTGCAGAACTTGTTTTATCCGTGGCTTCCAATGGCGTTAAAGTGGAAGATATGGATTTAACGGGTACCGTCACCCTGAAGAATGGTGCTTTGGTAAATCGCTGGGGCGATGTTCGTTCCGAAGAATGCATCCAGACCCGCTCCTATACAATGGGCAGTATGGGGAAGGACCTGTCCGACGGCGATATTAACATTATCAAGGACATCGTCGGCGGTTTCGGTAATACGAAAATGGGTACTCTCGTCGGCATCGTTTCCGGCCTGGGAACCGCCGGCACGACGATTTACACCGCACTTGAAATCATAGGCGTCGTCGAATCGGAAAAGGCGAAACTCGATAAAATCTACAACGCGATTCAGCAGATTTCAAGTCAACTTTGCGATATTCAGGCGGCAATCGAAGAACAGAACGCCGTAGCCGTAGCAAAAGAAGTTTCCGACTTTTACGAGAAAAACCTCAATCCCCTGCTGTCGTCTATGAATTTTGTTCAGGCGGGAGTCAGAGACGCGAAGAAATACCTGAAAGAACAAGGAATCGTCGAGCCTGAGAAACTGCAATACGACAAGAAAGGAAATTGCACTTCTTCCCAGGCACTTCAGGATGAGTGGAAGGTTTATCTGGGCAAGGTGATGAATCGCGTCCGTGAAACCAGGACGGGAGAGTATAACACGCTAAGAGAGAGATTCGAAGCCGTTTGTGCTTGCTTAAAGACAAATAAGACCGTCAGTTCCATCATCGAAAAGTATGACCAGCATATGACGTATTATTATAACTTCGATACGATGGCTTATGAAGACCGTGAAAACTTCCGTACTACTCTGAGCGCGACGCTTTCCGTGGCGGCACTGGAGCTGTGCATGTACAATCAGTACGGTTTTGAAGAACCCGAAACCTACACAATTGAAGTTCTGGACGATATGTATAAGGACGCTAAAAAATATATAGATTCCAACCCTGTTAAGCGTCGGAGTATGGGAACAAAACTTATCATCAAGAATGTGCTTATAGACTATTTGTATCCCAGAACCGATTGGCACTATTATGGTACTGCATATGCAATCACTGGCGGCTCTACAACGGCTGATTTCACTGATAAAGAACTCCGGGAGTTTGTTAAGCGCATGAATGGCAGAACATTAAGAGAGGAAATCATACTTGCAGGCCTTTATAAAAGTTATTTTGATGAAAATGAAGGCGTGGCTTTTAGTGTATGGAGACAGAGTGGTGACTATTATGGAAATATTATTCTCTGGAATGAGAGGAATGAGAGCGATGTGCATTGGAAAGTCCGTCTTTTCAAAAAGAAATCAGGGGTACAAAAACCCGTGTGCGGTTGGTCTTCCCCGAGTTCATGGGACAAGAGATATGAACACGATTGGTAAACGCAGAACCTTCAAATAATGAGAAAATTATTTCTTTTCGTTGCCGTAACCATATCCGCTCTGCTGTTTCTTTTCAGCGGATGCACCCCGGGAAGCACTCCCCCGGCAGAAAGCACCGGGCAAACCGAAACGCTTTCGGAAACACCAATGGGAGAGAGCGGCACCTGGAGCATCTTCCTCTACCTCTGCGGCTCGAATCTGGAAACGAAGAACGGCTCTGCCGGTAAAAATCTGGACGAGTTGCTTTCTGTCGATATTCCCGACAATGTTCATATCATTGTGCAGACAGGGGGCGCCCAAAAATGGCGCTCCCACAGCATTTCCGCCGGGGAAATCGGACGCTATTCGGTCCGGGACGGGGAACTGACATTGCTGGAATCCCTGCCCTCTGCGAATATGGGCGACGGCGGCACTTTGGAGAACTTCCTCTCCTGGGGGGTGGCCAACTACCCTGCCGAAAAAATGTGCGTGATCCTCTGGGATCACGGCTCGGGCAGTATCGACGGCGTGTGCAATGACGAAAACTACGGCTTTGACGCGATCACCCTGCCCGAATTGTCCGCCGCACTGGAAACCGTATCGGAAGGTATGACCGACCGATTTGAAGTCATCGGTTTTGATGCCTGCCTGATGGCAAACTACGAAACCGCCGTAACCGTCGCTCCGTATGCACGGTATATGATCGCTTCGGAGGAGATCGAGCCCTCCGGCGGCTGGGATTACAAAGCCTTGATTTCAACCATTGAAGCGGACAAATCCATTGGCGGTGCGGACTTGGGGCGTGCCGTATGTGACGGCTATTTTGAAAAATGCCGTTTGGGCGAAAAGGATGCCACCGCCACGCTGTCGGTGCTTGACCTTTCACGGATTCAGACGCTTTCCGCTGCTTTCGATCAGCTTACTGGCAAAATAGCCGCCGACGCTCAGAATGTAAAAGGCATTCAAAGAATTGCTTCCGGAGCCAAGAATGCGCAGAAATACGGCGGCAGTTCCTCTTCCGAAGGCTTCAGCAACATGACCGATCTAAGGCACTTCGCGGAAAATCTTTCGGGCTCTGTCTATCAGGAATCGTCGGACACCCTACTTCGGGCCATCGACGAAGCGGTGCTCTACCAGGTGTACGGCTCCCAGAAGAGCAAGGCAGGCGGCATTTCCTTCTATTACCCGTCAAGCGTCGAGCAAAACAAACTGGAGCGGTATTATTCGGAGCTTTGTCCTTCGGAAGCATACCGTTCTTACCTTGAAACCGTGTACAGCCATATTCCGGAAAACCCGATCCTCTTCACCGACCGCGGCAGTATTGCTCCCGACGGCTCGTTTCAGATTTCGCTTAACGACGCCTCACGAAATTACATCCTCTCGATCGACTTTTGCCTGATGGAATATTCCGCAGACCTGGAAAACAGGACCATGACGGCATCCCTTTTCGGATATGACAACGACATCTACGAGGATTATGAACATTTAAGCTTCCACAGCAATTTCCGCGGCTTCTGGCTGGCGCTGAACGGCTGTAAACTGTTTGTGACACCGGTGGAGATTACCGATGAATACATCATTTTCACCTCCCCGATCGAACTGAACGGTGAAAAAACCAACCTTCGCTTTGCCTTCGTTTGGGAGAACATCAATGAAGGCATCGGATATTACAAGGTACTCGGTGCATGGAACGGGCTTCATCCGGTCACCGGTATGGCGGATAAGGAGATTGTTAAGCTGAAGGCGGACGATGTGATTTCGGTCTACTATCCGTATCAGACCCTGACCATGGGACCGGACGGTCTCCTGGTCGTTTCGGAGCTCCTGCAGTATGTGCAACAGGTTCCGCCCGGCGAATATGTCATCACCGAAGAACCGCTGGAATCCACCGACTATCTGTATCAGTTTGTGATTACCGACATCTTCGGTGGTAAGCACTATTCCGATACCGCATATATGTACATGACCGTGAGTGCCGAGGAACTGAAAAAACAGCCCCTCCCCGAAGGAACATACGCCGCCCGTGTGGATACTGTCTGGCAGACAGAAAAGGCATTTATCAACTAACATCTGGATTGCAAAAAAATTCGTCAGGATCGTATCAACCGCCGTCAGCTGCTGCTCTGCCCATTGCTGTTTTGCAGGGTATCTATTTACAGAAGAAACGGTAGTTTCCTTCAGTTTCTCGGTCGGTTTGTACGGCTTTTGCACCCTCATAAATGAAAAATGAGAAAAGCGCATATCCATAACCTTTGCGGCTCGGGTATGCGCTTGCATTATTCTTATGACATTAGATTGTGACTATCGCAAAATCATCCCCATGAATATAGTTATCGATTCCATAATTGTAAGCGGCTTCCGGAGAGAAGCGTGATATATCGGCCTTTGCGCTGTGCTTTGATAGAATCGAGATGTAACAAACCATATTTACCAATATAATCATTTGTCTGCCCAGGCAACCCAAAGGTTGGGGTAGAAGCATCCGTTTTCTTCACGATCGGTAATTACCATTATAAATTTCTCACAAATAAATTATTCATACAATCATCAAGCGACTTTGACTTGCATTTTATTTGTGTGAGGATTTCTGACCTTCACTGTATATTCGGCATCAAAGTGCCCCAAGCGTCCGGTCACCGCTTTTATACGGTCTTGCTTTACATGAAAAGCAGGGCTTTGGGGGACAAATCAGACAGATACTGCACAGAAAACCGTCCGGATCGGAATGCTGACCGAAATCCGCTCCTTGCCGAAAAAAGGCGTTGAATGGGCGATTTCCGGGTGTTTCGGAGAAGGTAAGAGGCGGTCCGGCGAAAAAAAGGGAAGAATGCGGACTTTCAGATGCGCAGAGCGGAGCGATCCGGGGAAAAATCCGGATTCCCGCCGGGTTGCTTTTTCAAAAAAGTTCTTGAAAACCGAAGACAAATCGGGTATACTGTAAGGGAAAAAGAGGAAAAAGGGGGGGATCCTGTTGTCCGACAAGGAAAAAAAGGATGAAAAAGCGGAAAAGAGCAGAGCGAATGGCCGGGAGAAGGGCTCTTCGGAGCTCGAATCGGTAGAAGTGTCCGGAGTTTCCCCTGAAACCATGAGTGCTTTGAAGGCCTGGGAAGAGAAATTGCGTAAAAGCTTTGATCTCTGGGAGAAAAAACAGAGCCGGAAAGAGGAAAAAAAGGCCAAAAAGCGGGAAGTCAGGAAAGAACGCAAACTGCAGAAATTCAGGAAAAAAGCCGAGAAAAAGGTTCGAAGATTAGAAAAAAAATCCGAAAAGGCTCGTCAGAAAGCTGCGAAAAAGGTCAAAAAATACGATGAGTCTGCCGCTGGAATGCTGGCGGGTGGAAAACCGAAGGTGGGCGATCCGGTGCTTCTTTCGGTTCCTGCCAAACGGCAGAATCCGGAATTTGAAGAAAAAGAAGCGCTCCGCCGTCGCCGAAAGGAGCAGGAGGCTTTTGAGAAAGCCGAAAGAAAACGGCTGGCACAGGGAAAATTCACCATGTTTGAACGCTTTGAACAGCTCAGCTTTGAGGAGCTGGAGCAATTGCTCATTGCCGCCAAAACCAGAGAGGAACGCTCGTTCTACCGCTCCTTGCTCAATCTGAAATTACAGATCGAGCAGGAGAAGGTCATCGGGGAGGTGCTTCTGTGAGGGAAACAGGGAAAAAGAATTTGTTGCTCTTTGCCGGCATCAACGGTGCCGGAAAAACCTCGCTTTACGATACGATCAAAAGCCGGACGGATTTAGGGGTGCGGGTGAGTCTGGATGAGATTGCCAAAAGCATGGGAGACTGGAAGGATCCGGCCGTGCAGGTACGGGCAGGGTGCGAAGCGCTGCTGCAGGTCAGAGGGCTGATTAAAGAGGGAAGAACCTTCAATCAGGAAACCACCCTTCCCGGTATGGTGATGGTTTCTCAGCTGAGCGACGCCAAGAAGGCGGGCTACACCATTGTGCTCTATTTTGTGGGAGTGCAGGGGGTGGAAATTGCGATAAACCGGGTCAAAAAACGGATCGAGCGGGGGGGACACGGCATTTCCGAAGAGGTTATCCGTAAGCGCTATGTGAATATGCCGAAGGCCCTTTCAAAGATCCTCCCTCTTTGCGACCGGGCATTTTTCTATGACAATACCGAACGGTTCCGTCAGATTGCCTATATCGAAAATAATAACTTTGCCGACATCGACCCCAATTTGCCGGATTGGTTCTATTATGTGACCGGAAGAAGCAACGGAAAGCAGTAAGAGGCCGTAAAAGCTCGCTTTTTCAGCCCCTTAAAACGCCGGTCAGGATTCTGGCGGTTTGATGCGATCCTGCTCGGCTATGCCCCGATTTTGTCGAAATTCAGGCGGATTTTGTGGTAAAACGACGGCTTTCAATGCCAAGCTCGATAAGGAGGTGTAAAAACTCGGTCAGAGTTTTTTACACCTCCTTATCGGTTATTCGTTCCATTGCAAGATCTGAACCTCCGGCTCTTCAGGAATGTTCTTCCAGCCAGCGTAAAGCAATGTAAGCGTAGAGAGCACAGCCGGTTGGAAGCGCAGCTTCGTCAAACTGCACCTTGGGATGATGCTGAGGATAGAGATACCCCTCTTCCGCATTGCCTGCGCCCAGTGCAATCATGACCGAAGGTGTCTGACGACTGATATAGGCAAAGTCTTCTGAGCCTGCGGAGCCGAGCTTCCCGCTCTCTTCCTTTGCTCCAGTCCCCTTTGGGCCCAAAAGCTCTCCCACATATTTTCCGGCGCTTTCACAAAGCTCTTGATCGTTGAAAAGAGAGGGACAGCCCGTGCCGAAGGTTGTTTCGGCCTTCGCCCGGAAGCTGCCGGCGATGCCGGAGGCGATCTCTTTGATGCGTTCTTTCAGGTGCGCTCTGATCGTCTCATCGTAGGTGCGGAGGGTTCCGCCCAGAACCACCTTTTCGGGAATGACATTGGAAACCGAGCCGCCGTGGATCTGTCCGATGGTCAATACCGCCCGGTCGTTCAACGACAGCTCTCGGGCCTGAAGCTCCTGCAATGCGATCACGGTGTGTGCGGCGGCCGTGACCGGGTCCACCCCCAGATTCGGCATGGAGCCGTGACACCCCTTTCCCTGCACGCATATCTCAAAATAATCCGCACCGGGTGCGCTGACCCCCGGAGCGCTGACCAGAGCCGCGCCCGTTTTCATCGGAATGCCGGACATCACATGCAGCATCACGGCTCCATCGGGCTTGGGGTTTTCCAGAACACCGTGCGCAATCATCTCCTGCGAACCGCAGAAAATCTCTTCTGCCGGCTGAAACATGAGCTTGACCGTGCCTTTCAGCTGATTCTCACGGGCTTTGAGAATCTTGGCCGCACCGAGCAACATGGCGGTGTGCAGATCGTGTCCGCAGGCGTGCATATTTCCGTTTTTTGCCGCAAAGGGCAAGCCCGTTTCCTCACCGACGGGCAGTGCGTCCATGTCTGCCCGGAGCAAAAAGACCTTTCCGGGCGTTTTTCCTTCGATCTGCGCAACAATTCCGTTTTTTCCGCAATCGATGGGTCGAATGCCCAGTTCTTCAAGGGCGTTTTTGACGATTTGCACCGTTCCGGACAATTCAAAGCCCGTCTCCGCCTGTTCGTGCAGTCTGCGGCGATTTTGCACAAGAGAATCCGAGAGCAACTCGGCTTCCTTCAGAATTTCATCCCGCAGCGCTTCTCCTGCGGCACGATCCTGTTTTTGCATCCTGAACCTCCCTTGCACCGTTTTAAAACCGATGCCGTTGTTTTCTCTCTTCGTTGCAAATGAGGAACTTCTCCTTGAATAGTTCAAAAGTTCCTGCCCGAAACGCTTTTTTGGGGTTTTTGTTTCTCAAAATCTGTGTGGAAAGGGAAGCAGAAAAGCAACAGGCGTTCACGAAGCCGCACCCAGAGCCCGGAAAGCGATGCGACTGTCGGAAACGCCCAAGAGCGGGAAGCAGAGTGCCCCTGAAGGTGAAAACCTTTTGGGGGTACTTTGTTCCGCAGTGTTCTCTGCTCCCTATTTTTTCAGCTCAATGATCGACTTCTTCCACATGGAAGGTGCTTCGTAGCCCAACAGAGTGACGGCTGTAGCAGCGACATTGGCTAAGCCGAAGTCCTTTTCATCGTCTTCCAGCACTGTATACTTATCGGCATAGAAGTTGTCGTAAACAATGAAGGGTACCGGATTCAGGGTGTGGCTGGTTTTGGCCTTGTAGCTTCCGTCCTTGCCGCACTTGGGAGCGCCGGTTTTTTTGTCCACCTCGTACATTTCGTCAGCATTGCCGTGGTCGGCTGTAATCAGTGCTACCCCCTGCACCTCGTCGATCACAGGCAGGATTCGGGCCAATTGCAGATCCAACGCTTCCATGGAGATCCTGGTGGCGGCCAAGGAGCCGGTGTGTCCCACCATATCTCCGTTGGGGAAATTGCAACGGATGGCCTTGTATTTGCCGGACCGGATCATTTCGATCAGTGTATCGGTGATTTCGGCGCACTTCATCCAGGGCCGTTGCTCAAAGGGCACCACATCCGAAGCGATCTCCACATAGGTTTCGGTCTGCTCGTTGAACTTTCCAGAGCGGTTTCCGTTCCAGAAGTAGGTGACATGACCGTATTTCTGCGTTTCGGAAACGGCGGCTTGCGTCACGCCGGTGTCGGCCAGGTATTCACCCATGGTGTTTGTGATTTCAGGCGGATTCACCAAGAATCTGTGGGGGATGTGGGCGTCGCCGTCGTATTCCAGCATTCCGGCGTACAGCACCTGCGGGGTGCGCACCCGGTCGAATTTGTCAAATTCACTGCCCATGTCGAAGCTCTTGGAGATTTCAATGGCCCGGTCGCCCCGGAAGTTGAAGAAAATCACGCTGTCGCCGTCCTCCACGGTGCCCACCGGCTTGCCGTTCTGAGCAATGACGAAGGCGGGCAGATCCTGATCGATCACATGAAGCTCCTTCCGGTAGGTTTCGATCGCTTCTTCTGCCGAAGCAAACTGCCGTCCTTCACCCAATACATGGGTGTGCCAGCCCTTTTCCACCATGCTCCAGTTGGCTTCGTACCGATCCATGGTGATCTGCATTCTGCCGCCGCCGGAGGCAATGCAGATGTCAAAATCATGGGTGCGTAGGTCGGCTAAAAAGGCCTCGAAGGGCAGAACATACTCCAGAGCCGAGGTTTCGCCCACATCTCTGCCGTCTAGCAGAATATGAACCCGCACCTTGCGCACGCCCTCTTTTTTGGCTTCCACGATCATGGCCTTCAGGTGGTCTATGTGGGAATGCACATTTCCGTCCGAGAACAGCCCCAGAAAATGCAGGGTAGAGCCGTTTTTCTTTACATTTTCGATCAGATTTGTCCATGTTTCCGAACGGAACATTTTGCCGGTCTCAATGGAGTTGGATACCAGCTTTGCACCCTGCGCAAAGACCTGTCCGGAGCCTAAAGCGTTGTGTCCGACTTCGGAGTTGCCCATATCCTCGTCCGAGGGAAGTCCAACGGCCGTGCCGTGGGCTTTCAGGGTGCGCAGGGGGTAGTTCTTCATAAGAAGGTCCAAAGTGGGCGTATTTGCCAGCTTTACGGCGTTTCCCGGTCCTTCCGGAGCAACTCCGACACCGTCCATCACGATGGTAACGACCGGTCCCTTAATGCCTTCAAAAGCGGATTTCTTCAGAATGTGTGCCATATTTGATTCTCCTTTTCATTTTTCCGTTCACAGGAAACAGTATAGCACACTTACCGGGAAATTCCAAGAGTAATCCGTGAATTTTTCTCCAAATTTTCCTTTTTTGCCGTTTTGCCGGAACGGATTTCCGATTTTGCTGTTCTGTGCATATTTTGAGTTAAACACATTTCCGGGATTTCTTTAGCATAGAATTAACTCAAAAGAGAACGGGGGGGGGAAGATATGAACATCCAAAAGGCAGTGCGCCTGCGCATTTTGGAATTGGGCAGGGAGCGCAATCTTTCCGTGAACCAGATGGCCCGCATCTGCAAGATTCAACACACGACTCTTCACAACACCACCGGCGGCAGAAACCGGAGCATCACGGTTTACATTCTTCAAACGCTCTGCGATGGTTTGGGAATCACCCTTGCCGATTTTTTCAATTCGCCCCTATTTGAAAATTTAGAACAGGAGATTTGCTGATGACCGGAGAAACCGAGAATCGGCGGCAGACCGTGAATGCCGCGCTCAGAATACGGATACGGGAGCTTTGCGAAGAGCGGGGGATCACCGTAAATCATCTGTCGCTCATCTGCGGAATCACCCAATCCACCCTTGAAAACATTTTGGGAAAAAGAGAGAATGGAGCCACTGTTTCCACGGTCAAGAAGATCTGCGACGGTTTGGAGATCCGTATGTACGATTTTTTCAATTGCCCGGCATTCAACGACCTGAAGAAACAGAAATCCGGAACAAACGGAGAAAAAAGGCTATGAGTACACGAGCGGAGCTTCATGCAGGACACCGGGCGCGCTTGAAAAAGCTGGCTGCGGAAAAGGGACTCTGGGGACTGCCGGATCATGTGATTCTGGAGCTGTTGCTCTTTTACGCACTGCCCAGAGTGGATACAAACGATATTGCTCACCGGTTGATCCGGCGTTTCGGCAGCTTGCAGGGAGTGTTTGATGCCGAAACGCAGGAGCTGATCCAGGTGCCGGGGGTCGGCGAAAATGCCGCCCTGCTCCTGAAATTTATTCCGGCTCTCACCGAGCGGTACTCTCTTTCCAAGCTGAAAAAAGGAGCGGATTTTTCCTCCTTGGAAAAGGCGGCGGACTTCTTCATGGATTTCTATGCAAGCAAAACAAAGGAAACGGTCTGCGCTTTGCTTTTAGACAATTCCGACCATTTGATTTCCTTTGAGAAGCTGCACGAAGGCTCGGTGAATTCCGCAGAGATCAATCCGAGAAAAATTGTGGAAATTGCCTTTCTGAAAAAGGCCTCTTCGCTGATTCTGGCCCATAACCACCCGGCAGGAAATCCGGTGCCCTCCACGGAGGATGTGGATACCACCCGTCATCTGATGGATGCCTTTTTGCCGCTGAATCTCCATATCCGTGCGCATTTTGTGGTTGCCGACGGCCGGTATACAGACATTCTCCCGCAGATTTATGACCACGCCCGCTTCGAGGTCAAATACATCGCCGTCAACGCCAAGGACTCTGAAAAGCCTGCCCCGGTACCGGAGGAACCTCCTGTTCCCGAAGGCGGAAAAAAGTGAAAAAATCCCCGGTGCAGTTTAAACCCTGTACCGGGGATTTTCCAATCTGAAATTTTTATTTATCTGTGCGGGTCAGACTTCTTTTACTGTTTCTTTTTCTTTTTGGTTGCGAAGTAAACACCGCAGCCTCCGCCGATAACAGCCACGGCCGCAACGGCAATGACTACAGGAACAACCGGGAAGGAGCTCTCATCGTTGTTCGGAGTGGTGTCGGCAGAAGGAGTTTCGGTTTCGGCGGGAGCGACCGTAGAGCCTTCGGAAGAAGAGACCGGCCCGGAGGTGCTTGCATCGGGCGTGGTGGTTTCATCGGTGGGAGCAACCGTGGAGCTCTCGTCCGGCGTGGTGGGAGCAGGTTCTTCACCATAGGCTTCGCTGGTATAAGTAGCGGTGGCGGTCTTGCCGAATACATCGGTGACGGTCAGCTCGCACTTATAGGCGGCTTCGGTATTTTCAAAGGAAAGCTCGGTCAGTTCGGGAGCGGTGGCGGCAGAGGCAAACAACTCCTTGCCGTTTTGGTCGGTGACCTTCAGCGTGTAGGAGAAGAAGGGAGTGCTCTTCTCGTCCATTTCCCAACGGATGGCGGTCTTGGTGATCGCTCCGTCCTTTTTGGTGTCTCCGCTTGTCAGGCTCTTGATGACCGGGGCGGCGGTTTCATCCGGCTGCTCCGGCTGTTTGATGCTGTAGATAGCCTGTTGCTGAGCGGTCTTCTCGTATTCGTCCTGATTCTCTACAGGCGCACCTGCCTTGCCCCAGAAGTATTCGTCTGTGGAGCCGAATTCATGGGTGCCGATCTTGGGATATTCTGCCGAATGGCCGCCGAAGGACATGGAGCAGGAAGGAGTGGAGACCCATTTGTTGGTCCTCTTGTCCATGAAATAAATGTTTTTGGTGCGGAATTCCCGCTCCTCCGTATTGGTGGCGGAAACATAGTTTTCCATGAACAGTCCGGCGTTGCCGATCAGATACGAATTGATCATGTGGGTATCAAAGTAGGAGAAGAGAGTCCATTCTCCCGCTTCAATGTCCAAGAACCACTGGCCCACATAGGTGGTCTTGGTTTCGGGATCCACCCAGCTCTTTAAGTACATCCGGTACCATTTGTTCGGCTGCCAGTTGTATTGGGCGATAATGTTGGTGCCCTCTCCTTCGCCGCCGAACTCACTGTTGCCCTTCGGGTAGATTCTGGTGGCACGCAGACTCTGCTGTTTTCCGTTGGAATCGGTATAGAACCATTCCCAGAAGGACATGATGCCCGAAAATCCCTGGGTTGCCGTAGGCGCCCGGTTCTGCAGGCCTGCGTAGGCACCGCCGCCGCTCAGGGATCGGTAAGCAACCTTGGATTCTTTGGTCATGGCCACGCTGAAGTTGGCAAGAGCCCAATAGGTATAGTTCGGGGTTTCGGTGCTCATAAAGTCGATGGTGAAGGCGTTCCAGCCGAGGGGGACGCCGGTGGGATTGGAGTATATATTATACGCCAGTGGAGTTCTGGCAGAGCTGGGGACGCAGAATACCGGCACCAGCAGGGCGACCGCCAAAAGGCAGACAAACGCTTTTTTCAGGGTACTTTTCATTTTTTTGCTCCTTAGTAAATATGTTGTTGGGGTGTTCCTGCGATTTTCCTGAAAATGCACAAGGAATCGCAACCATTGTACACCATCTTTGAGGAATATGTCAAGGCTTTTTGCCAAAATTCCGGGAAGTGAAAAGAAATAGGAGATAAATTGTTGTACAGGGCTACACCGGGAGTTCCGGTTCTCCGGCAATACAACGGCCTTCTGACGGTCGCCGATGGCTCCTAGACCGCTCTATTTTTCTGCTTGGGCACGCACAAAGGGAAGAAGCCTGTTTCTCAGCAGATTGAGAGCCAGTTCCCTTTTTTCGGCAGGCCAGCGGTCGCCCTTCAGCATACTGGTACAGCACCGGAACCAGGCCAGCGGATGGAGCCACCGAATGTCCGGGCAGGACTTTTCCGCTTCTTCTTCGGAGCTGCAACCGAAGTAACCGCAGAAAAACTTCTCATAAATTTCCGTGACCTCCTCAGAGGTCATTTTGTAGAAACCGTTGAATTCTCCCGGAGCGGTGTTGGCGTAAACCATGGAGAACACAATTCTGGAAAGGTCAAAGAGCGGTGTTCCGGTGCTCAGTTCTCCCATGTCGATAAGACAGCATTCTCCGCCCTGCACCATGATGTTGTTGATGTTCAGGTCTCCGTGAATGCAGGTGCTTCCGTCGGGCACCAGGTCTAAAAACCGGTGCAGACAGGTCCGCTCTTCCTCGGTGATTCCCCGGATGTTGGCAATATCCGCCCGGTTTTGCTCCTTGAAAGAAGGAATCTCCGGGTCGTTTGTATGTATAGAGTGAACCTTTTTGCAGATGTCCACATACATCCGCACATATTCATCCAGTCTGGAACGGTCGGAACGGATCAGCTCTCCTAAGGTCTTGGATTTAATCAGTTCATAAACCACGCCTTTTCTGCCGTTGGCCTCCACGATGTCGTAGGAGATGGCCGTGGGGATGCCCATCACAAAGGCTTTTTTGGCAAGGGCTTTTTCGTGTTCGATCCATTCGGTGGCCGCATTTCCGTAGTAGAGCTTGATGATGGTTTCGTCATCGATACGGTAGCATTCTCCGCAGGCGCCCCGCCCGATCACCTCGCACCCGTCAATGCTGATCTTTCTGGAGGCCGGCACGATCTCCATGATCTCCGAAAATCCCGTCACATCAAAGATATTCTGTACCTCGGGATGCACATTGATGATGCGGAACAGCTTTTTTCCGCAACGCTTTTTGGCGCTGAGGAGGATCCGCAGCCCGGCGCTGGAAATGTATTCCAGATTCTCGGCATCCAGAATCAATCCGTCGGTTTCTCCGGGAATAGCCGCCAGCGCTTCCTCAAATTCCGGTGCGTTTGCGGAGTTGATGCTTCCCTCCACAGAGACATAGCTTTTGCTGTCCTTGATTTCGGTGTTGGTTTTCATAGTTTTTTCTCCCTCTTCACAAATTTACAAAAATACCGTTTCCGCGGTTTCTTTCAGTTCAGCATACATTTTCAGGTCCGACAAAGGGGACAGAGCTTTGAGATATTCGCCGTAGAGCCAGGCCTGCTTTTCTCTGCCGGCCTTGAAGTGCTCCCACACCTGTTCGCCTTTTTCAAGAAGTTCTTCCGAAATGTCCTGCAGATTGGCCAGCTTGTCTGCGCATACCAGCATGGCGCAGTTCCGGTCGCAATCCTTCAGGGCCGCAAGCAGGGCGCTTTTGCGCCGCTCCCAGGAAAGCGTCTTGTCCTCGGTGTCAAACAGAATGAGACGCACCACCTTCCGGCCGAACTCTTTTTGCAGCTCCTCTGCCGTCACGCCCCCGTCTTCGATCACATCGTGCAGAAGCCCTGCGCAGACAAGGTCCTTTTCCGCACCGTTCTCGGTCAGAATATTGGCCACGGCAAAGGGATGGACGATATAGGGCTTGCCGTCCTTTCTCTTCTGTCCGTCATGGACCTTCAGGGCGTAGAGAAAGGCCCGGTTCACAGAATCCTTCATTTTTATGACCATAGCTTTCGCTTGGCGAAAGCT
>ULVD01101138.1_pt1 | contig 29982 bp, 27 predicted proteins | sample 1959101 | NCBI WGS metagenome assembly ULVD01 (sample SAMEA4835777, study PRJEB28245) | human gut metagenome | biome: gut microbiome; material: fecal sample | place: Denmark | collected 2008
AGAAGGCAAACATTGACCGGAAGCTCTTCTCGAAGATCCGTAGCGATAAGCTGTATAAGCCGAGCAAGCCTACGGCTATTGCATTCGCCATTGCTCTTGAGCTGTCTCTGGACGAGACAAAGGATATGCTCATGAAGGCTGGATTTGCACTCTCTCACTCAAACAAGTTTGACATCATCATTGAGTATTTTATCGAAAACGAAAACTACAATGTCTTTGAGATAAATGAGGCACTGTTCGCCTTCGACCAGTGCTTACTCGGTGCATAAAGGAGAAAATTATGGGACTATTTGATTTTTTTAAGAAGAAGCAAATTATAACAGAAAAAGAATTTGTGCATCCAAAAAGCATTGAACCCTCTCTAAAGTCAACTACTCAGACCGATACCGAGGGAATCCCAACACTTTCCAGCAGAATCAAGAGTGCTTTTCCTTCCGCAAACGGACTATACCCTCATGAGATAATGATGCTTGATTACGCAAGTTCGTATAAAACATCCGGGAACTCATTTCAAAACTTCTGGAAGTGGAACTATTCTGTACTCGATCCTCAAGGCGTATTGGACTCATTATTTGAAAGAGGATTTATATGTCGTGGCGATGCTCCAAGTGCCTTGCAGAGATTAGTTGTCGCTGATTTGAAGTCAATGCTCACGAAAAAAGGCGCAAAAACAACGGGCAAGAAAGATGAATTGATTTCGCGCATTCTTGAGACATATAGCGTAGAAGAATTGGAAGAAACAATTCCGAACAGAAACTATGCTCTTACTGAATTAGGAAAGCAAGAGCTAAAAGCAAACGAGTATGTTCCTTACCTTCACCGGCATCATTATATGTCGGTATGGGAAATGAACATCATGCTTCATACAAATAATCCATCTCATTTGCGATACAGAGACATTATCTGGCGCGAATTGAACAAACAATCAGGCGAACACTTTCAAAACTTCGATTTTGGTCTATACCGTAACACAAGACTCAGTATGCACGATTTTCTTATTGAAGAGAAAAAATACAAAACAGCTCTTCATCTGCTGTGCGAAGTAATTTCATTTGATTTAAGCGGACTAGGCAATGGTGATAAACCTGTCCCCGACAATGCTGTTTTCCGTCAGGTAAAATACGAGAGCCGTATGGTAAACCTACTGACAACGGAGGACAAAAAGGAAGTTACTGTCCCTCCGGGCATCATCGGCTATTTTGAAAGGCTCTACAATGAAATCGGGATGCCATCTGATGAGTTTATTCAATACACCTACGAGCAATTTGCTGAAATCCATATTCATGACCGTGTATTTACCGGAAATGAGTGCGCCAACATAATTCTCTCCGAAATTGGACTTGAAGAAAGGAAACTGCACAACAGCCGCAAAGTTGCAGAGCAACGAGTGAAGCAAAAATTAGGTCTTTGACTTACGAAAAAGGAGGTAGCCGGAGCATGAAGGATCGCACATACATCGCAATCGACCTCAAGAGCTTTTATGCTTCGGTTGAGTGTCGAGAGCGCGGACTTGATCCGATGGACACAAACCTCGTCGTTGCTGATGAGAGCCGTACTGACAAAACAATATGCCTCGCCGTTACACCCTCCCTCAAGAGCTACGGCATCTCAGGGCGCGGACGCTTATTTGAAGTGAAGCAGCGCGTCAAGGAGGCAAACGCTGGAAGACGGCATGACGCACCGGGACGAAGGCTCGAAGGATCGTCACACTTTTTCTCCGAGCTGCAAGCCAATCCTGAGCTTGCGATTGACTTCATCATCGCGCCTCCGAGAATGGCTTATTACATGGAGTACAGCACGAGGATTTACGAAGTCTACATGAAGTATATCGCGCCGGAAGACATCGTTGTGTATTCCATTGACGAGGTATTCATGGATGTCACCGACTACCTGAACACCTACAAGCTCTCTCCCCATGACCTTGCAATGAAGATCATTCTGGATGTCCTTGAGACAACTGGCATCACCGCAACAGCCGGTATCGGCACAAACCTTTTCCTTTGCAAAGTTGCTATGGACATCGTAGCAAAACACATTCCGGCAGATGAGAACGGTGTCCGCATTGCCGAGCTGGATGAGATGAGCTATCGCAAGACCTTGTGGGCACATCAGCCTCTCACTGACTTCTGGCGCGTGGGACGAGGGATCGCAAAGAAGCTCGAAGAAAACGGTATGTTCACGATGGGCGATGTGGCACGATGCTCTGTCCTTGACGAGGACAAACTATACAAGCTCTTCGGCAAGAACGCGGAGCTACTGATCGACCATGCTTGGGGCTGGGAGCCTACCACCATCGAAGCAATCAAAGCATACAGACCGAGTACCAACAGCTTAGGCTCTGGACAAGTTCTGCATCAGCCATACGAGCCGGAGAAGGCTAAACTCGTCCTTCGGGAAATGGCTGATCTTCTCGTTTTGGACTTAGTGGACAAGGGGCTTGTTACAGACCAGATCGTTGTCACGGTTGGCTATGATATAGAAAACCTCACCGATCCTGAACGAAGCAAAAAGTATCACGGAGCTATTGTGAAGGATCACTACGGACGGCAGATACCGAAACACGCTCACGGTACTGCTAACCTTGACGGTCACACATCATCTACGAAGAAAATAATGTGTGCTGCGTCAGAACTCTTTGACCGGATCGTCGATAAAAACCTTCTTGTGCGCCGGTTGAACATTGTCGCAAACCATGTCCTACCCGAAGCAGATGCACCGAAGAAGAATGACGGCTTTGTGCAGCTCGATTTCTTCACGGACTATGCAGCTCTTGAGGCAAAGCAGGAACGGGAACGCACCGAGCTTGAGCGTGAAAAGAAAATGCAGCAAGCCATGTTGACCATCAAGAAGAAGTTCGGAAAGAACGCTATCCTCAAGGGCATGAACTTGGAGGAAGGCGCGACGGCGAAGGATCGCAACGCGCAGATCGGTGGTCATAAGGCATAACCGGGAAACACGCGAAAATTACAAATGCTGTTATGGTTAGAAGTTGACCGATAACAGAAATGGAGGCTAATCAAATGGCAAATAATGATTTGTTAGTCTTGAATGAACTGACCGATTCCGGCAGCAATTTAAGACCAAGCATACAAGTTGAACACGCACTTACCGAAATCAAGGACACATACCTGACATCCCCTCTCGCAAAGATTCCCTTCACAGAGATTGCTGCGCTCGGTGGCTCGTTTGCTGGTGTTGTGGAAACAATGGCTACTCCGGCAGCGGAGGGACTTTATCGCTGTGTGTTCCCTGAAGGTGTAACCGGAACATTGGCTATGGCAAAGGATGGCTCTGGTGCATTAGGAACTATCATGAATGACGGCATTGTCGGTCAGGCAAGATGGATTCCCGTTGATAAGGCAATAGGTCCTGCTTGCCTTAAAGCTGCTTTGGTAGCGGTTGCTGTTCTTGCTGTTGTGAAGCAAGTTCAGGACATAAAGGACGGGCAAAAAGAGATCATCGGCATCCTTGAGCGCGACAAGAAATCTCAGCTCCTTGCGGACTATGACCTGCTGGCATCTTACATGGATGACTACAAGTTCTATTGGGAGAATGAGCCAAGCCTTGTTGTCAATCTCAATCAGGTAAAGAACATAAAGCGTAATGCTATGAAAGACCTACGCTCCTATATAGAGCAGATCGAGGGAATGTTGTCCGCAAAGAAAAACCTCTTGAAGATGCAAACCGCATCTTATAAGATCGGGCAGCTCCTTGACCGCTTTGTTCACTACAAGCTGGCTCTTCATGTCTTCGCTCTGTCAGAGTATATGGAGGTAATGCTGTCGAAGAACTTCCAAGCTGAATACCTGAATAAGATCGAGGATGAAATCAGAGAACACGCTATGAAGTTCCGCAATCTTTACACTGCTTGCTTCGATAAGATTGAACTGCTCAAGAAGGAGGCAGTAACTACTCAGGCTGCAAACAAGTTGGCTGATATGTCTCGCTCGGTAGGCAGCTTCATCGGGAAGATTCCGCTGGTAAAAGAAGGTCCCGTTGATGAGTTTCTTATCGGTGTTGGTGATTCCATCAGCGATGCAGAAAAGAAACAGTTGGAGAAAACTCTGGCGTTCTTCATTCAGTATAAAGACAGTGGACTTACTCCGATTGCTGAACACATCGCAACGATCAATCATCTGTCTAATAAGCCCGTAGTGATGCTCTACGACAAGAAAGTTCTTTGCTTTCACGAGCTTAGAGAAGCGGTATAACGATAATGCAAAGGAGGGATGAACTGTATGGGAAACTATGAAGATATTATCAATCTGCCTCACCATGTCTCTTCTACCAGACCGCAGATGTCCATGATAGATCGCGCAGCTCAGTTCTCTCCCTTCGCAGCTCTCACCGGTTACGACGCAGCCATCAAAGAAACCGGGCGTCTGACAGACGATAAGATTGAGATGGACGAAGAAGCTCTGAACATCCTAAACATGAAGTTTCAGATCCTCGTTGACAGTCTGGACGATGAGCCGGAAGTCACCTTCACCTACTTCAAACCAGATGAACGAAAAGCCGGTGGAGCTTATCTTGAAGTGACCGGCACAGTGAAAAAAGTGGATGACTTTGAGAGACTGATCGTGATGCAGAATGGAACGAAGATGCCGATGGATGACATCCTAAACATCGAGGGCGAGATATTTGCATCTCTGCAATAATGTCGCTTGCCATGCGACCAAACCGAATACGATTTTTCTTATAATATGACTGTAAGGTAAACAACCGAGCAGTCATATTTCTTTTATATACGGAGGTACTGAACATGAGAAAGAACTTAACTGAGATCGTATTTATTCTTGACCGCAGCGGCTCTATGAGTGGTCTTGAGGCAGACACCATCGGGGGCTTCAACTCTATGATTGAAAAGCAGAAAAAAGCTGAGGGCGAAGCTCTCATCTCCACTGTTCTCTTCGACAACACCAGCGAGGTTATTCATGACCGCGTGAGCGTCCAGAACATCAAACCGATGACCGATGAGGACTACACTGTACGAGGCTGCACCGCCCTTCTGGATGCTATCGGTGGGGCAATCCATCACATTGGAAATGTTCATAAGTACGCAAGAGCTGAGGATGTGCCGGAGCATACTTTGTTCGTCATCACGACTGACGGAATGGAGAATGCAAGCCGTCGATATGACAGCGAGAAGGTCAAGAAGATGATCGAGCGTCAGAAAGAAAAGTACGGCTGGGAGTTTCTATTCCTCGGTGCCAACATTGACGCAGTAGAGACAGCAAGACACTTCGGTATCAGCGAGGATCGTGCAGTGAATTATCACTCTGACAGTGAAGGCACACAGCTCAATTACGAGGTAGTCAGCGAAGCAATCTGCGCTGTTCGTTGCAGCGCACCTCTCGGCGCCGATTGGAAAAAGCGCATTGATGAGGACTACAAGGCAAGAAAGGATGGACGCAGAAAATGATGAGGACAATTACTGTTCGGGGTGTTGGGAATGTATCAGCAAGACCGGACTACATTACCATCTCAATGACCATCGAGTCTATCCGAAAAGACTATGACGGAGCAATGAAAGATGCCTCTGAGCGCATAACGAAATTGCAGGATGTAGCCGTTAGTTCCGGGTACACCAAAGAAGATTTGAAGACTATCAGCTTCAATGTAGATACCCGATATGAAAGTGTCAAGGATCGGCAAGGAAACTACAAACGCGAGTTTAACGGATATGCCTGTGTATATCGCCTCAAGCTGTCATTCGACTTTGACAGCAAGCAGCTTGCGAAGGTCATCTCATCTATCTCCAACTGCGGAGCAAATCCTGAATTGAGCATCGCCTTCACGGTGAAAAATCCTGCAAAGGTAAGCGAAGAGCTTCTGGAAAGTGCTGCGAAGAATGCACGAGCAAAGGCTGAGATTCTGTGCAGAGCGTCGAGCAGCGAGATGGGACAACTTCTCTCTATCGACTATAACTGGGGTGAGCTGAACATCGTCTCGCGGACGAGCTACGAAATGGAAGATTGTCTCATGCCACTTGCTGCGATGGATAAATGCTGCGCACCTGAGATCGAGCCTGATGACATTGATGTATCAGATACGATTGCCTTCACATGGGAAATAAAGTAGCTGCCTTATAGATGGAGAAAGACGCTTTCGAGCGTCTTTTTTCGTGTCCAACCCCCAAAAACCGCTGGCTTTTGTCCGTTGTATTACGAAGGGGTATTTTACGGGGAGTCCCTACGGGGGAATACGATTTTAGAGAATAGCAAGCACAGCAAGTGTAGCCACACTTGCGATTTTCGATTAAGGAAACCCTCCCCTTAATCTTGAAAAATGCTTGTTGAGATGCCTCCCAAACCCTCTATCTTTACGAAAGGACAGATCGCCTATGGCTAAACGAACAAGACCGATTATCATGCGGCTTGCTGTTACAGAATACGAAAAAGAACTCATCGAACGGAAGATGGAACAGGTCGGCACAAAGAATTTCGGAGCTTATGCAAGGAAGATGTTGATTGACGGCTACATCATCAAAGTGGACTATACGCAGCAGAAGAAACTTGCCGCTGCCGTCAGCCGAGCCGCAACAAATATCAACCATGTTTGCCGTCGCATCAACTCAACGGGGCATTTCTATGAGGATGATGTTGCCGAATTGAAAGAGAGGCAGAAAGAGATATGGCAGTTATTAAAATCAAGCCAATCCGAGGAACTGTAAACAAGGCTCTGGTGTATATCCTTGATCCGAAAAAGACGGACGATGAACTCTATGTTTCCTCGTATGGATGTGCTGCCAGCGATGCCGCAGCGAAGGAGTTTGAGTGGACAAGAAACCTTGCAGTCCAACAAGGAATGCAGATGCCAAAGGTGATTGCCCGACACCTTATTCAGTCCTTCGATGTGGGCGAAGTTACACCGGAACAAGCTCATGAGATCGGCAAACAATTTGCAGATGAATGGCTCAAAGGCAAGTATGAATATGTGATCGCTACCCACATAGACAAGGGGCATTGTCATAATCACATCATCTTCAATGCAGTCAACTATGTGGACTTCCATGCGTACCGGAGCAATAAGCAAACCTACCGTCAGATGCGGCAGCTCAGTGATGAGATTTGCAAGGAACACGGACTGTCTGTGATCCCTCCGTCTCAGAGCAAGGGCATGAGTTATAAGGAGTACACCGAAGCTAAGAGAGGCACGAGCTGGAAACAAAAACTCAAGCAGACCATTGACCGTTGTGTCATTACGGCGAAGGACTACGATGAGTTCTTGAAGATGATGCAGGATGCCGGATATGAAATCAAAACCGGTAAGTACATCTCCTTCCGAGCCGAAGGTCAGGAGCGTTTTACTCGCGCAAAAACCATCGGTGAGAACTACACCGAAGAGCGCATCAAGGAACGCATTCAGGGGCGCAATCCCCGTAAGCGTCAGATGCAGGCTGGGCGAAAAGGCATCTCTCTCATCATCGACATTCAGAACAGCATCAAGGCTCAAGAAAGCAAGGGCTACGAGCATTGGGCGAAACTCAACAACCTCAAGGAAGCTGCCCGTACTCTTAACTTCCTCACGGAGAATAATCTTCTCCTATACGCTGATCTTGAGGCTATGGTTGAAGACATTCACAGTTCCTACACTCGCACCGGTGATGAACTGAAAAGTGTAGAAACTCGTCTCCGAAAAGTGCAGCATCTTATCAAGAACATCGGCAATTACCAACGGCTCAAGCCGGTCGACGATGCTTTCCAAAAGGCAAAAGACAAAACAGTTTTCAGAGCAAAGCACGAAGCCGAACTGGTTATCTTCGACGCAGCCAAAAGCAACCTTTTAGCAATGCAAGGAAACGGAAAGCTACCGAGTTTAAAATCTCTTCAAGCCGAGCAGGAGCGGCTCATTCAAGAGCAACAAAGACTCTACGATGAACGCGCAAGTCTCAAGAAACAAGCGAAGCAGATTGACACCATCAAAGCTAATGTTGATAGCCTTCTATATAGCAATCCCAAAAAGGAAGAGGTTATAACTGTCGCAAAAAAACAAAATCGCGAATAAAAAAGCCCCATCATGCCGCGCAAAGACGAGCATGATGGGGCAAAAATTATAGTTTCAATTTGTTAAGGGGCAATATCTGATGAGATAGATATAGTTCATACATTTGTGTTGCAGGAAGAGAACGAACTTGTATTTTTTCCAAACCCAAGTCATCCATCATTTTAAGGGAGACTTCTCCTGTGCAAATCAGCATCGCCTCCTCTGTGGGCAATAGAAAACAGTTTTTCACAAATGATAGCCTGTGATCTCTCGCAAATTCTCTGTATGCAAGGTGGTAGAGATACTGTTTTGTAATAGACTCTATTCCCGGTTGTCCCCGTAAAGGTTTGCTGTAATCAAGCTGAATGTTGTAATATTTTGCATCAAGTATAAACATCCCACTCTGTCCATTGTTATCAGCCACAGAAACAATGTCAGGAATGAGTGTATCGGCTTCTTTCCAGAAGCGTTGACCAAGCTGAGAGATGCCCATCCACTTAGGTTTATCGATTACATCAATGAGTTGGATATTAGGCTCATATTTGTTCGATAACGGCAAAGGCATTTTCAAGTTTTTGAGAGGTACACTTAACTGATTGTTGAAGACATCTGCGCAGACATCCTCCCACACAAGGTTAAAAGAATTTGTTCCGTAGAAACATAGACTTTCGCTTGTATCTAGCGCATTTTGGTTCGCAATATATGCATAAATCATTTTAAGGACGAGTTGCTTCCTCGTATTAAATTGGACATTTAGTTCTTGTTCGATGCGATAAAGAATATAGTCGTAATCGCCGAAATCATCAACAGATTCATCGGACAAGTCTACTTCTGTGAGTTCAAACAATTCTAAAAGCCCTGACGCCTCCAATTCTTTAGAGGCAAGTGTAATAACACACTCGTGCAGTCTTTTGAAATAATCGAAGTCATCTGTTTTTCGACGCTTGGTTTGCAGGTCAATGTAATAGGGACGATCATTAACCAGGATAGTAAATGTCTCGTTTATTGTCCTTTCCCACAGTATTTCGCCGTTGCCATTGCTTTCGATGACCTCATCAGTATTTACATACACTCCGTTTTCGAAAAAATCCTGAAGGAGATAAAGCAAAACGGGAAGCCGGTTAAATGAGGCAACATGGTTGTCTTCGTTAAACAATCTTACCGCTTGACGCTTCGAATTGTACTGTTCAATGACCTTAAGTATTTGCTTTAACTCTTTTGTAGGTTTTGCTTGGCTGTGAATGTATTTGGGATAGCATTTTAAGACTATCCCTGTAATCATAATAACTCCAACAAAAGTGAAGACATAAAACAAGTCATTGCTACCAACTTCTACATCGGCGAGTTCGATATCCTCCTCCATGAGGTCACTAAGTTGTTTTTGAGAATCTGTCGCCTTTACTACTTTGAGGATACCGTACTCTTTCAACCTGCGAATCAGCGGAATTACTCTCTGCTCAGAACATTCAAAGATTTTGCATAGATCTGCTTGGGAGTATCTTTTCTGTTCCTTCACAAATTTCGAGATCATGTTTCTATCCCTTCTTCAATAACGGCATTTTCTGCGCCATCAAATGCCGAGGAGATTTCAGAGGAGAAAACGAATACACCCTTTTCATCAAATGCCTGACAGATAGAGGAGTAGCGAGTAGAATCAATGCCTTCTGCAAACAGCGACGCCCTTCTCTGTTTAGCGGCATCATCAAACAAGTACATTAACACCTTGTTTTTGAATGTTGAAATAAACACATCCCTATCAATCTCACCGGTAAGCGGAACCGCTTGTTTACCCATGAAGAAAGGACCTAACAGCTTGTCTTCGTTGATCTTTAGTCCTGATAGTTTATCGTTTATTTTTTTGCGCAGTTCATTCCAGTCAATCTTTCTTAAATAAGTGCCTTTACCAAGAACAACAGTCTTTCTCTGAATCAATGCATCAGAGGAATCAATACCAAGGTACATAAAGTCCCAACGCCGCTTAAATGCAGTATCTAAAGGAAATACTCCCTGATCAGCACTATTCATAGTTGCCCAGATGAACAAATTATTGGGGATTTTGATTTGCTCAAACTTCTCCGGCGAGTCGTCCAGTTCTTTAGCCAAATATTCACGGATGTCTTTGCCAACAGAAACAGGATATTCACTTACACCATTTCCGTCTCTATCAAGCAACTGAAACACTTCGCCAAAGACGGCTGCTACATTGGCTCTGTTGATTTCCTCAATGATAAGAACATGAGGTTTAACAGTGTCTTCTTTAGTGTTCTTTAATGCCTTTGCAAGCAGTCGCATGAAAGGACCCGGAACATACTTGTATGTGATAACTTCTTTACCTTCGACTTCGGTAGGGACAGGCTTATATGTGCCAACAAATGCAGCATAAGAGTAGTCAGGATGGAATGTTACTCTTTCGTACTCTCCTCCGTTTTTCAAAAGATCCTTACGATCCTTTTCAACGGTGAAACTCTTTCCCGTTCCCGGAGCACCAAAGACAATACGATTCCAACTATACTTGCAGGAATAATCTGTTGTGAAAGTCCAAGAGTCAGCGATAGGTTCGGTCTCGTTATGAGAGGTTAATGCTGATACTTTTTCCTTGTGCAACCAAGAACTATTTTGCAAATAAAAGTAGATAAATTCTTTACGGAACGCACAAACATAATCGCCAGACCCTGTCATCTGCTGAACAAATCCGTGTTTTAATGCCTCTGCGATAACAGTGATTTTTATCTGTTTCGAAATAGGGGTTTCTGCGTCAGCGGTAGACGAAACTGCGTTCCATGCACAGAAAATCGTTGCAGTCTGATACTTGTACACACCAAGGCAAACGGCTGTTTTGTGTTCTTGCCTACGATCAAAGATATAATTGAAGTATTTTGCTTTTTGCTGAATACGCTGCTCATTTTTTAAGTTATCTCGACCTCCAGGAGTTGTTCCTTTAATGCTCGTGTAAAAAACTCTGCCGTCTTCACCAACATTTGAATACTGCACGCGATAAACTTCTTTTAATTGGTCACTGATAGGAGCAATCGAAACTGATGCCCCAAACTGTCCAAGCGCGTCTTTCAATTCTTTTTCAAGTTGTTCTGTAGACAGCGTCATATCACGGGTATAATCAGCCATCCTTATTTCTCCGTTGTTTATTGCCCATTGATAGGTTGGCATAAGTTTCCCTCCTTATCAGTATTGGAAATACTGTTTCATTATTTCTGTAGCAACTACCTGCGCCATTTTTACTGGCACAGCATTGCCCACCTGTCTCCATTGGTCTTTGAAATCTCCACACAGTTCGTAATCGTCATCAAAAGTCTGAATGCGCTTGATCTCAGGGATTCTCAGGAATCTGTTTTTCCAGTGGAAGGGTCCCATATTGTTTGAAAAGCTTGCCTGAATAGTCCAAGAAGGTTTCTCTGGCGACAACTTTAAGAGGAAAGACCAGTAACGCGATCTCCACTTGAAGATAGGATTGGGATAACCTCGTTCTTCTGTAAAGTAAAGATAATTATCGCCGGGAGGAACTAACTTCAAGAGATCCTTGTGCTTTGATCCGGCTTGCATTTCTGCGTCCTCCGGCAGATCAAAATCTATATCTCCGATTGCATCACCACAAGTCACCCATGGTTTTTTGTTAGATACGGTAAGATCATCCTGCTTTTCAGGATTGTAGTGAGTTTCCTCTGGAAATACAAAGGGCTTAGAGAAATCTCGTTTTACACCTACGCAAATAAACCTTTCTCTAATCTGTGGGACACCATAATTAGCAGTGTTTACTACTTTGTAAGTAATATCATAACCGAACTCATCAGCTTTTTCTTTCAAAAGATCAAATGCAGCCTGATGAGGTTTATACACAAAGCCGAAGACATTCTCGAAGAAGAAGACCTTCGGTCTGATTTCATCAAGCGCGCGGAAATACTCGTAAAGAGTAAATGAGTTTTCATCTTCAAGAGCGCGTTTCTTTTCTGTGCGATAGAACCTCGATTTGGAATAGGCAGGGCACGGAGGTCCTCCCACGAGAACATCAATATCGGTTTTTTTCATTCCTATACTCGCAAGTGCTGCATCATAATCAATGTTTCTGATGTCATCACAAACGACAAGTTTTCCGACCTTATTTTTTTCTAGCGTATCACACGCAGGCTTCCAAAAATCAGTTGAAAAGCAAATATCAAAACCAGCCTTTTTGAAGCCGCAATCTATTCCTCCACCGCCAGAAAATATACTAAGTACATTTGGCATTATTCTAAACTCTCCTTTAAGTATTCGATCATTGCTTTTCCCATTAAGCATGGCACGGCATTTCCAATCTGCTTTTGAACAGATCTACGGTTTCCCTCGAACTTGTAACCTTTAGGGAAGGTTTGAATTGCAGCAACCTCTGGCGTTCTGAGTCTTCGATTATCCCAATGGAAAGGACCTACCCACGGACCAGGCTGCGCACAAACAGTCCAAGATGGCTCATCAGGAGACAACTTCAATAAGAAGTTCCAAAAGCGTTTATCTGCAACAAACTTTGGATTCGGATAGCCAGCCCATGCCGTAAGAGCTTTATAGTTTTGTCCCGGAGGCACTTCACATAAGTCATCGTGGTAAGTTCCTCCTTTTGTTACTTCATATTCTTCAAAATACTCATCACCATCGAATCCGGCGATAGCACTTCCAGCAGTAACATAAGGCAACAACCCCATCTCACGGCAAGTTTTGGGATCGCCATGAGTTTTTCGAGGCGCATCTGACTTGAACTCACCCTTTGTGCCTATGATGAATATTCTTTTTCTACGCTGTGGTACTCCATATTCAAGAGCATTAGCTTTGACAATTTTATAAGTGTACCCAGCCTCTTCGATAATTTCGATAAATCTGTCTACGATGATTTTATTGGTCGGGTGAAGGAGACTTTCAACATTTTCAAACAAGAAACCGTCGGGTTGAATTTCTGTAACAACTCTCAAATACTCGTTTACAAGAGTTGCACGAGGATCGTTGATGCCTTTTCTTGTCTGATTGCCTACCCAATATCCAGCTTTTGAAAAAGGCTGACACGGAGCGCCGCCAATTACAATGAACTTTTTAGGCGCGTTCTTTTTTACAATGTTGGCAAAGACATCGCTTTTAATTTCATGAAGGTCACCTTCGATTATTTCTGTTTTTCCGAAATATTCTTCGTTTGCTTTTAGTGTTTTAATGCAGTCAGAATCAAAATCGGTGCTAGAAACAACCGGTACTCCAGCCATCACACTTGCAATATCAAGTCCGCCAGCACCGGAAAATAAGCTAACTGCAACTATGTCGTTGTTCATATCTTTACCTCTTTCAAATAGCACTTTTCCCGCTTTTTACCCAAGCGTCGAGTTCGGATAACTTAAATTTCCACTGCTTTCCAATCTTACAAGCAGGAATATCGGTTTTTTTGATCCAGTTCCTAATGGTATCTTTTGTCACGCCAAGGTACTTTGCTGCCTCATCGATACTAATCCAATTTTCTTGATAGTTTTGGTTCATAATTGTCGTCTCCTCTTCTCAAGATACAGCAATCCAATTATCATTATAGCACAAGTTTTCGAAAAAATCAAGTGTTTGATATGAATTGATAGTAATTGTTGATATTTATTACGAAATTATAATTATAATGAGCCTCAGCCGACACCCAAAAATGGACATCGACTGAGGCTCTTAACTTATTTAAGGGGCTTCAAATGATGGTGCAAAATCGACCTTTATTCCGACATTTACGGGCTTGCCGATGTGGATAGGAAAACATGCGGAGGCATATTTCCGCGCCTCATACAGAGCGAAAAATCCTTGTTTTTCAACCCTTATCACGACATAAAATGCGTCTATCTGTCTACTCTGGATCGCTTCGACTTGTAGACGGGACAACTGACGATCATTACCCGAAAACTCTGCTTACACGGATGCACACACCGACGGCATTGATCGCTGTACTTGCGTCTGCCGTCTATATCAAGAAAGAAGCTCCATTCGAGTTTCCACTTCTGGCTTTTGCTCATAACTCACGATCATTCTTCCTTTCCTTATGGGGAGTGGTTTTGTCCTGATGAGGCTCAGATTTTGCAGCCTTGAGCCGATCCATGATGGAGGACTTGCCGCCCTTCTCAGAAGTTTTTTCTTCTTTCTCCTTCGGTCCGTTGTTGATGATACCGTCAATCATGCCGTAGTCATCCTCAGTGGACATCTCAGCAGCTTTGAGAGGATTCTGACGCTCAAGCGCAGCCTTCCATTCGACCTTTTCTACGCCGAAAATACCGCCCTGAGCTGCGTGATCCTTGAGTTCGCTGGCATCCATGACCATGCCCTCAGAGTCATCGCCATAGAGACGATAAACGGTGCAGGACTTCATAACCTCCGCAGCAGCTTCTTCTCGCATGGGGAGCATACCACCCCAACCATAGCCGTATTCCTTCATCTCATCGACAGAGATACTGTCATCCGGCATCCGGTCAACGGGCATTACTTCCTGCCTTAGAAGATCAACAGTATGCTCATCGAAGCCATCATAGACATTTGCCAGAGAGAGTTTACCGTGATCATCGACAATAATGCAAGCAGCATCATCGCCGTAGGTGTCGTGTTCCATGAGCCAGAAGGTATGACCGTCAACCTCCATGTGGTCAATCGTGTGCCATGTGCCGATATGACCGGCAACAGCCAGACCGGAGGTGTCCATGTTCATCTCAAAGTCCTTCTGTTCCGCTGCCTGATGCTTCTGCTGCTCTTCGGAGATCATGGGGATAGCAACGATTTTGTCTCCGAGCTTTGCAAACTGCTCAGGGGCTTTGAAGTGATCGGTGAACTGCTGCATCAGCTCAGGTGTCAGAGAGCCGAAGCTGTCATCGGTCAGACCGACCACCATGAAAGTACCTGCAACGATGTCATAGATGTCTCCATCCTCATCACGGAGAGCGCGGTTGAGGGGCAAGCCTTCCAGCTTTGCTTCTTCGTTGCAGACGATGGCAACCGGCTCTTCAAAGGGGTACACTGCCTGAATATAGCCGCCGACCTCATGCTGCAAGGACTCCAGACCGGAGTCAATCTCTTTGGCATAAGGATCTTTTCCCGGCTCAACGATGAGAACTGTAATCGTGCTGTCTCTTTCTGGCTCACTGCCAGAGCCGGTGATACGGTACTCGTCAGGAATGTCCTCACGAGATCCGTCAAAGACGCGATCCCATCCATCACCGGTATTTCGGATGTAACCTTCATCGGTAAATCTGCCGCCTTCATCCATTGCAATGTCTCGCCCGAAACGTTCATAGTCAATGTAATTGGCAAGAGGTCCGAGCGCGTCCTGAGCGTAGATACCGGCATCATGAGCATAGTAATAACCGAGATCAGACTCGTCGTGAATATCGGGAATGAAATCGTAGCAGTCCAGATTGTAGGTCAGGTTGATGAGATCGTCGATGTTGCTGACCTCATCGCAGCCAGCCTCCATAATCGCAACGAACTTTTCCTGATCGTGCTTATCCATCTCATCAAGACGGGAGGCAAGGAAGTTGAACTTATCAATGCTCTCGTACTCTCCGAGCATATCATAAACGCCATGCACCGGACATTCGTAGTCAGTGATAAACCATTCCTCATACACAGCACCGAACTCATCCTTAGAGCCGATACCGATACGCTCAAAGATCTTCTGCATTTCCTCTTCGGTTGTCGGGAACTTCACCCATTCACCGACGAGCGCACCTTCATTGTACTTACCGAGATTGGTGACAAACGCTTCAAAATTTCCATCTAATACGGGCATTCACATCCTCCTTTCATTCCTCAAGCAGACTGTCCGGCACGATGTAATACTGATCGAACTCGGCATCAGTCATGCCTTCGAGCTTCTGGACAGTCTTGTAAAGCAGTTCTGCCATCTCATTGTCCAGATCATTGAGAGGCAGATTCTTCATTTCAGCGATGAGCTTGCCGCGGCTGGAAGTGTCGAAGCAGCACATCAGGTTAGTTTCTTCAACAGTAAAGAACATAGTTATATCTCCATTTCCTTAGATTTAGGCTTCTTCTCCTGAGTAGGAGCTTTCTTCTCAGATTGAGCCTTTGCAGCCTTGAGCTGTTCGCGGATAGACGGCTTCTCATGCTTTGTTTCCTGAGCCTTTTCTTTCTTGATATATTCAAGAGTAGGTGTCAGCTCACGATAGCAACCTTGAGTCTTCTTCGCAGAATAGCGGCGATGAATAGCAAACATCGGCTCTCCGTTCTGAGTGACCGTATTGCCTTCAATCTTGACCTTGTATTGAGCCATGATCTTATGAGACTGCTCAGAGGCTTTAACGGTTGACATCATGCCGTCGTTGGCGTAAGCGATACGAGCTTTGAGGGTGTCCATAACAGCATCCTTGATCTTTTTCTCTTCGGGAGTAAGGCGATGCTTCGGTGCAGCAGCCTTTTCAGGCTCAGGGATAGAGACTGTTTCAGTCTGTTCCTGCGTCTTTTCAGGCAGCAAGTCCTTGAACTGATTGATAAAAAGGTTTACCAATCCCGGATGCACCTGACTGACGATAAATGACTCGCTGTTTTCCTCGCATACAGAAATCTTTCCCGCCCAATCCTTGTTTTCAGCGTGATACCTTCCGTCATGGAGACTGTGCTGCACCGTGTTTGCCAACACATACTGAACGCGCTCTTCGGAAAACTGCTCAAGAACCGTCTCGACGGCAACTCTCGTGGAAAGTCTGTAATCTACATAGTTCTCGCTGATCGCAGCTTCAATGGCTTCTTTGCAAGCCATATTTGCATCACGGGAGGCGCGGTACATATCCAGCTCACCAGCTTCGTAGGCGTAGTTTGCCATTTCACGATAGACCGGGACATCGTGATACATGGGTTTGAGTTCATTCGCTTCTGTTGCTTGTTCTTGGAAGGACTTGTAATCTAAAACTGAGACATCCACATCTAAAACACCTAATTCAACACAGAGGGATTCCATGATAGAACGAGCAGTTGTGTCATCATCAGGGACAAAACCACCATCTCGTAATTTCATCAAGCTATCATAGAGGGAGTAATCAAATCCTCCGTCTACTTCATGGACTTCAATGAATCCCTTTTCACCGATGCTTACTGCAATCTCAGCCTTTTGCTCCTGCTCCTTCTCAGCAAGCAACACCTTGAGCTTGGCGTCGATGCTTTCAATCATCTCAGCCGCAGTGCTACGGATCGTCTCAAGAGAGCCTTTCAGCTCTTTGGTGTCCTTGTCAGAAGACCAACCGGCGATATAGCCGAAGGAATAATCAGATGTTTCAATGCCGTAACGCTGGCAGACCGTATAGGCAACACTCTCTGCCTCAACTTCTTTGGTGTGTCTGTCCTTGCGCTCTTCGGGAGCAACCTTCTCATCGGGCTTGATCGCATGGAGCTTGGCATGGGCAATCTCATGGATAGCGGTTTTCACCGTCTGGATTTCACTCATGCCTTCCTGAATGGCAATGCGGTTTTCTACATGAGAGAAGTAGCCCTTTGCGCCTCCGGGAATATCCTCGAAGGAGATAGGAACGGGAGATTCCTGCTTGAGAGCTTCAAAAAAAGCAGCGTAGTTTTCCACACTGCCGGTCAGCTCATCAACTGCTATGTCGGGAAGTTCCTTGCCGTCTGTCTGCGAGACATCGAAGACGCTCACTACCTTGAAGGCAGGACGCATGACCTCCACAGTCTCCGTAACGGGCTTTCCATCTGCATCCAGTACCGGCTTCTGAGTTGCAGGATCAATCTTTTCGCGCTCTTCCTGAGCCTTGTAGGGCGCAGGAGCGAGTATCTTGATCCCTTTCTCTCCCTTCATGACATGGCGGTCAAAGTTGCGCTGCCATGAGGTATAACCGGCAATAAGGGTAGCATCCGGCTTCTGCATTGCAATGAGCAAAGTATTGTTGAACGAGTAGTTATAAAACTTCGACATCGTTGTCAGGTACTCTTTGAACTTCTCTGATTCAAACAGTTCCTTGATGCCTTGTTCCAGCTTATCCGTAATCTCACGGACTTGCTGGGCATTTTTGTTTTCAGCCATGTGACACCTCCTTATTTATCAAACTCCATCTTGAAGCTGACATACTTACCTCCGGTATCATCCAGCCGGATGATTGCGTCATAGAGCTGAGGCTTTTTCGGGGTATAAAGCCCTTTCACCCGACACCATCCCTTGTCAAGCAGCTCGGCGGCGATCTTCTTTGTCAGTTTCTTTTTCTTTGAAGCAAAGAACTTGTTGTCCTCCCACAAACAGAAGGAGCATTCCTTGTTGGAGCAATAGAAATAGCCCTTGCCGACATAAACCGGCGATCCGCAACGAGGGCATTTGCCAATGGATTCCTTACCGGTTTCAAACCGGCTTGCCTCTGCATCAGAGAGGAAGGGGTATGCCTTGACCAGAGATGCAGTCATATCGACAATACCGGCGAGGAACTTATCTGCATCAGCATTGCCTCGCTCAATCTGCATCAAAGTGTTTTCCCATTCCGCTGTCATGGAAGGTGATGTAATCTGCTCAGGCAGGACGCAGACGAGGTTGTTTCCGTCCTTTGTAGGCACGAGGGACTTGCCCTTACGCTCAATGAAGCCGGACTTTACCAGCTTCTCGATGATACCGGCACGAGTGGCAGGAGTACCGAGTCCCTTTTTCTCTGTATCATCATCGAACTCATCATTTCCGGCAGTCTCCATCGCAGATAACAGAGTATCTTCCGTGTACTGCTTCGGGGGCGTAGTGTAATGCTCGGAGACGCTGGCAGAGACGGGACTGAGGATGTCCTTTTCGTTGACGGCAGGAAGTACCTTCTCAGGCTCTTCCTTGTCCTTGCTCTTGAGCGCATCCTTGAAACGCTGCTCAATGGCTTTCCAGCCTTCCTGAGTGACGGTTTTTCCTTTTGCCTTGAACTCATAGCCTTCGCAGGAGAGTGTGACCGAAGTTTCATCATAGATGTGTTTCTCTCCGGTAGAGGACAAGAGACGCATAGCAACGAGACGGATGATCTTCTGCTCGGATTCCGGCAACTCAGAGATGTCCTGCTTTTCAAGCTGGACAGTAGGAATGATCGCATGATGGTCAGTGACCTTTGCATTGTTGGTGATGCGTTTGATGTCGGGAGTATGGCTCATGCCGTCAAAAATCGACACTTTCCGACAGATAATACCGATAACCTGACGCGCTGTGCCTTCCATGTCATCCGTGATGAACTGACTGTCCGTTCTCGGATATGTCAGGAGCTTCTTTTCATAGAGGGACTGCACCAGCTCAAGCGTCTGCTGTGCCGTGAAGCTGTAATAGCGGTTTGCCTCACGCTGCAAGGTGGTCAGATCGTAGAGTTTCGGAGGATTGACTGCCTTCGTCTCGCGCTTGAGAGAAGAAACGACGGCTTGCTTTTTATCGCAAGCCGCCGCAATCGCTTTTGCCTCGTCTTCGGTTTTGATCTTCTCCATGTCAGCCGTCAGACCGTCCTTCTGGACATGGACATTGAAGTATTTCTCCTTGTGGAAGGTAGTGATCTTGCCTTCACGCTCTACCAGCATCGCCAAAGTAGGTGTCTGAACACGACCTACCACGAGACGCTTCTTATAGAGCGTAGTAAAGAGCCGGGTGCCGTTGATACCGACAATCCAGTCAGCCTTTGATCGGCTGAGAGCTGCTTCGTAGAGATTATCATAGTCTCTGCTGTCATGCAGATGATTAAAGCCTTCACGAATGGCAGCGTCCTCAAGGGAACTGATCCAGAGACGCTTAAAGGGCTTTGTGCATCCAGCCTTGTTATAGACCAGACGGAAAATCAGCTCGCCTTCGCGTCCTGCATCGGTGGCGCAGACAAGCTCGGTGACGCGCTTGTCCTTCATGAGATCACGCAGCACTTTGAACTGCTGCGCCTTATCCTTCGGAACTTCAAAAAGCCATTTCTCCGGTACGATGGGGAGATCGTCATATCTCCACTTGGCATAGCGTTCATCGTAGGAGCTTGCATCAGCAAGCCCCACGAGATGACCGACACACCATGAGACGATGTAATTATTTCCTTCGAGATAGCCGTCCTTGCGAGATGTCGCGCCTAACACCTTTGCAATGGACTGAGCCACGCTCGGTTTCTCAGCTACGACTAAAATCAAACCTCTTCATCCTCCGTTTCATCTTCATCATCGGCAATATCAGGCTCGGCATCCTCATTGACATAAGGCTCTTCCTCATAGGCTTCATCGTCGAAGAAGTCAAGGTCTTCGTCCTTCTGTTTCTTGCCGCGAACGAACTTGAAGTAGTAATAAGCCGCACCCCCAATACCGACAACAGCAATAACGCCGATGATCATGCCCATGTTGGAGCTTTTCTCAGGCTTTTCAGTATCGTCGGGCTGTTCAGTTTCATCGCCGTCAACGGGAGTTTCAGGCTCAGGAACAACGCCGGTACATTCACTCATAGTAGTTTTGCAGACGGGACATTCCACATTGATGTCACCGACAACGCACTTGTCTTCGCAAACACAAGTGGTCAGTGCTTCAACGGCTGCTTCATCCATCAGAGCAAGCAGATCCGCTTCGTCTACCATGTTGAGGAAATAAGTCTGATACTGTTCCTCTTCGTCGTTGATGGGAGCATCATAGTCGATCACGATGTAGAAGGTATTGCCGCTTTTCGTCTGAACGGTGATAAATTGCTTGTTGGTTGCCTTATCATAGAGCAGATCACGGGTATAGGCGTTGCCTTCATCGTCGATAGGCTCACCTTCGGGCAGCTCAGGAGTGGGTTTGTCTTCCGGCTCGGTATCAGGCATATCCGCCGGCTGAGTTGCGTCAGTGATGGGAAGATTCTGGTCAGTGTCATCCGCATAAGCGAATGCCGTCATGGAAAAGCTGCTTACCAGCACCATGCAGAGTGCCAGAACGGTGAACAAACGAAATCCTTTTCTCTTATTCATTCTCAGTTACCTCCTGATGCGTAGTGGTGGGTTGCTTCGTAGGCTTGCCGCCCTTCATGGAAGAGAGGAAAGCCATGACCTGATCCTTGTCCATGACCATTGCGCGGACAGTGCTGATGATCTCAAGGTTTTCCAGCTCGGTTTTCTTGTCGTACAGCTCATTTAGCTGTTTCTGAATGTCTGCTGCCTTGCCTTCGAGCTTGGCAATGTCGGCGCAGACCTTCTGGTATTTAGGATTCATAGAAAAATATCCTTTCGCTTAATAGTTCGGTCTTCCGAAGGCATAGAAATGAGACTGCCAATAGGAAGTGTTAATGGATGAGTATTGAATGGGATCGCCGCAGTGCAGCATGACTCCATCCCCGACATAAATGCCTACATGGGAAACGCCGGGAGTGTCGTATGTTCCGGTGAAGAAGACGAGATCACCGGGCTTCGCATTTGCTCTGGAAACGGGAGTGCAGACATTGTATAGTCCTTGCGCACCGAGTCTTCCGGTGTTGACGAGTCCACTGTTCGTCAGAACATAGGAAACAAAACCGGAACAGTCAAAAGAGGTAGAAGGATTTGAACCGCCCCACACATAGGGATAGTTCAGGTATTTCTCAGCCTCTTCAATGAGCGTAGCGAAGGTTTCATCCGACAGATATGCGGAGTTGACCGTGTACTCATCCGGGGGATCGGTGATGTACTTGTCTACATACGGAGAGTTCGGGAACAAGTCCTCACGGTTGCCAACCACAGACATATAAGTCGCGTACATGGAGAGCTGATCCTGAGACATGATGTAAACCGGAACATGGCTCAGATTGAAGTTTTCCAGCGTGACATTCATGATGTAGTAGTTGTATGGGACTTGAACTTCATAGGTGTAATAGTGAGTGGTGGTTGCACCGGTTTCGGGATCGGTGGTGGTATAACTGCCAACTCTCGTCTCGGTCCGGTATCGCACTTCGACAATTTCCTCCGTAGTGAGGATGTACTGCTTATCAAATAGCATTTGAAGCGTACTCTGAACTTCGTTCAGGGTAAACTCGGCCTCATGCAGTGCGGAGAGAATGGAAATCAGAACATAGGGATCATGCTCAATGTCATCCAGATCAAAGTTGTACTCATCGTAGCCGGGATAATAGCTCTCGAAGTTGTCCAGCTTATCTTGCAGTTCTGCCTCCATCTCACAATACTGTTCCTCCGCACCGAGCATGGCTTCATCTTCACTCAGGTAGGAAGAGGTAATGATAGATGTACCGGTAGACGAGAACATGGCAGTGCAAGAACTGATACCGGCTGCAAGCAGCACGAGGATCAGCAAGCCAACACCAATCCAGATGAATACCTTCTTGTTCTTGGAAACGAACCCTTTGACCTTATCCGCTGCCTTCTCACCGACCTTTTTGCCGGTGTTCTTTGTGGCAGTAGAGGCAGTCTGAGAGCCAGCCTTACGAGCCGCAGCATAATCCTTCTTGATGCTCTGCTTCTGATAATGCTTGTTCATGTTGGTACGCTGCTTCTTCATCTCAGGATGTTCCTGCTGCGTTTTCTCGTAATGGAGCTTCGTGTCGGCAACCTGAGCCTCATGTTCCAGCTTTGACACCTTCTCAAAAGGCTTGTTTGCCTGACTTTTCTTGTGATGACTGTAATGACGGGCGGCAGTCTCAGCTACAATCTCCGTCCGGTGTGCTGCCTCAACTGCTGAGTTATCCTGCTCAACCTCATGGATTTTGCCATGAATGCCGGAGGCAAGCGTATCACCAACCTTGCGGACGGATTTGTCAGCCTCAAACTGCAATTTGCTTTGTCCCTTCGGCATCTTGATCTCATCCTCAAAATAGAGACGGGTTTTACCTTTGCCTTTTTCATCATCAAGGACACGCTCTTTCTTGAGGACTTTCTTTGTAGGCAGCTTCTCACGGGCAGCATCCAAACGCTCATGAGTTTTTTCAGACTTCTTTTCAAGACGCTGGATTCTCTTCGTTGTGGGAGCTGCTTCATCGGAGATCGGGACATCCGCTGCTTTCTCACTTGCTCTTTCAAGAACAGACTCGCCATCGACGCTGCGAATAGAACCTATTTTTCTGACTTTGTGAGTGACAACGGTGTTGACTACCACACTGCCAGGATCAGCAGAAGAGTGTGTAATATCAGAGACAGAAGGTATTGCAGTAGAGGTTGACTCACTGACCGGCAGTTCACCGGGCTTATATTCCGACTGTACTTGCTCTGTTGGTGCTTTTGTCTCTTCGGGGGTTTGCTCATCCTGCTTTGGCAGAAGATCCTCCGGTATCGGCTGCTTATGCTTTGCCGCTTCTTCGGGAAGGATTGAGGAATCTGCTTCATGAGGCTTGACGAGCTGGGCGTCTTCAAGACGCTTTGATATTTTTTCGGATGTACCTTCCGTGAGGTTTTCTTCGACAGCACCATCTCTGGTCATCCTCATGACCACTTTGTCCTTTGGCTTCAACTGTTCACGGGACATTAAATCTCACCTCCAATCCGAGCCATTGCAAGCACTGTGTATTCAGGATTCAACTCAATTCCAACATAGTGCCGGTCAAGCTGTTTTGCGACCATGCCCGTTGTACCACTCCCCATGAAGGGATCGAGAACAACGCCGCCTTCGGGACATCCGGCAAGCAAACAAGTTTCTACCAGCTTCGGAGGATATGCAGCGTAATGACCGCCCTTGAAGGGGACAGTGTTGATCGTCCAGACATCGCGCTTATTGCGGAGAGGATTGATCATTTCATCGGTAATGCTGCCATGCTCACGGACACGGTTGATTGTCTGCTGCTGTGCCTGACCGGGGATCGCCTTGCCGAACTTATTGCTGCCGTTCAGACCGCGCTTGAGGCGTTCTGCCGTTGTAGGAGCAATCGGCTCGGAGATTGCTTTATAGTCAAAGTGGTATTTTCGGGACTTTGAAAAGAGAAAAATATGCTCATAGCATCGGGCGCACCGGTCTTTGACACTCTCCGGCATGGGGTTTTCCTTCATCCAGATGATGTCGTTTCTCAGATACCACCCGGCGTCGCGGAGGGAGAATGCCAGCATCCACGGAATGCCGATCATGTCCTTTGGCTTGCAGCCCTCAACCTTGTAGTTGAGAGCCACAGCCTGACCGTTTCTGCCTTTAGGATTCTTGGCATCTACAAAGTCTCCCTGATTGCCTTTACCGGCATAGGTGTCAGCGATGTTGAGCCATAGCGTTCCATCAGAACGCAAAACGCGCCTGACTTCTGAAAATACTTCCGTCAGGCGCGAGATATATTCTTTGGGTGATGTCTCTCTGCCAATCTGCTCATCCATGCCGTAATCACGCAGCGCGTAGTACGGAGGGGATGTCACGCAGCAGTGAACGCTCTCATCAGGTAGCGTCTTCAAGACTTCGAGACAGTCACCGGTATAGATGTGATCAAGCTGTATAGCGATTTACCTCCTTCCTTGAGGATGCACTAAGAGCTTAGTCGGAGAAATACTCGTAAGGCTCTTCCATGTCATCCAGACGGTCAATGATTTCGTCTGCCTCAAAACGGGCATCCTTGTAGACACTGATGCGGTTGCGTTCAAAGGCAGCGAAGGCAGGAATGAACTTGGACAGCTCCTTGATGGACTTGAGATCACGGGTACGCATTTCAGTGACCATAGTAACCAGCTCTGCCAGAGTGAGGATGTCTTCGATCAGACTGTCATAATCGCTCTTTGCGATAACGACCAGAGCATCCTCGTCATCGTCCTCATCCACGACAGCGAAGGGATAGCCGTCGTTGTACTCGGACTTGGGGATATAGCCGATGTGCTTGCCTTCGCTGCACTTCATCAGTGCGGAATTCATAAACGCCATTAGCTCATCGCTGCTCTCAAGGATGTCCTCCCTGACATGGAGGTAAGCGCGATGATGCTTGCGCAGCGTCTCTTCCTCACGGATGAGCTTAATCAGATCGGCGGTCATGCTGATCAGGGAGAAGTAGCTGTCCATGCCTTCCTTGACATCGCGGAAGGTCATCTGGACTTTGTTGTCACCGAACTTCTCGGTGAAGTCGTTGATGATGTCGTTCATGGGATGGTTGTTCTTGTTCATATCGAAAATCCTCCTTAATTCTGCAAAGTTTCTTCGGGTTTGGTTGTCATGATGCGATACAGCATCGTGTCCTTCGGGAAGTTATCCTTGAAGGGGACGATGGTAGAGCCGTAGAAGATCAAGCCTTCACCGGCATTGGAGTTGGTGATGTAGTTCTGCTGGCTGGGAGAGATATTCAGAGCCTTCGAGAGAATCTGTCTATCGCCGGATGCCTGATTCAGAAGATACACAAAATCGGAGTTTTCAAAGATGTTCTCAACCTCACGGGAGGCAAGCAAGTCTTTCACATTCTGGGTGATACCGGTAGGAATACCGCCCCATTTACGGAATCTCTTCCAGATTTCAACGGAATAAGCTGCCGTCTGTTCTTCCTTCAACAGAAGGTGGAACTCGTCCATGTAGTATCTGGTGGACTTGCGCTGCGCTCGGTTGATGGTCACTCTGTTCCAGACCTGATCCTGAACAATAAGCATTCCGAGCTTCTTGAGCTGTTTACCAAGCTCCTTGATGTCGTAGCAGACGAAGCGGTTATTGACATCCACATTCGTTCTGTGATTGAAGACATTCAGAGAGCCATGAACATAGATTTCAAGGGCAGTTGCAATACGCTGTGCCTCCGGCTCAGTCTGGTTTCTCAGGATATTGTATAGGTCTTCGAGAATAGGCATCTTCTCAGGAACGGGATCGGCAAGGTAGTCCTGATAGACCATACGGACGCTTCGGTCAATGATGGTCTTTTCAACGGGCTGCAAGCCGTCCTTGCCGCCTACAATCAACTCGCACATGGAAAGGATGAAGTCGGACTTCAAGGTCAAAGGATTTTCCTCTTCGGAGTAGTTGACATTGATGTCCAGCGGATTGATGTAGTCGGTGCTGATAGGCGAAATGCGGATAACCTGACCGCCGAGCTTCCGCACCAGAGGGAAATACTCGGCTTCGGGATCGCAGACGATGATGTCATCCTCCGTGATGAGGAAGGCGTTGGTCATTTCACGCTTTGCCGAGAAGGACTTACCACTACCGGGGGTACCGAGGATCAGTCCGTTGGGGTTTTTGAGCTGCTTTCTATCCACCATGATCATGTTGTTGGACAGTGCATTCAGTCCGTAGTACAGAGCCTCACCGCCCTGAAAAAGCTCCTGAATGGTGAAAGGAACAAAGATCGCAGTAGATGAGGTAGTCAGACCACGCTCAATTTCAATCTGATTCAGACCGATGGGAAGACTGCTCATCAGAGCTTCTTCCTGCTGGAAGTCCAGACGCTTGAGGGCGCAGTTGTACTTCTGAGCGATGGATGCAGTCTGAAAGATTGCATTTTCGAGCTTCTGACGGGTAGGTGCAGTGTTCATGATGATAATGGTCACAAGGAACATTCTCTCATTTCTCGTCTGGAGATCCTGCAACAGACGCTTTGCCTCACCGCCGAAGGTTGCGAGGTCAGAGGGGATGATGTCCATATCGTAGCCGGAACGGACAGCCTTCTTCTGTTCTTCAATTTTCATCTTGTCGAGATCGGTGATCTTGGACTTGATGTTCTTGATTGCCTTCGCCTGATCAATGGTACGGATATGAAAATTGACCGTAATGTTGTTGTCCATCTCAAGGAAGTCTGCCAACATACGGTCATTCAGTTCAGGGGCGAGAATCTGCAAAAAGCTCACTGCGCCGATGGTCTTGCCCATCTTGAAACACTTGCCTTCGCGGAAGTCGAAGGAGGTAGGCGCGATGAAATCTTTGGTACTCAGACCGGTACGAGCTACCATGTCGAAGGAAAAGCGGAAAGGCTCATTCGTGTCCATGTTGAACACATCATGCAGCACTTTCAGACGCTCATAGCCGGAAAGAGGCTCAGTTTTAACGCCGAGGGTTTTGAAGTTGTTGAGAATATCTGTCTCAATTCGTTCGAGCTTGGGTTTCGCGGTACGTAGCGAGTCAGCCTCAATACCGAAGGTAATGTACTTGCGCTTGAGCAAGCCATTGTTGCCTTTGGTGAGCTGCGTCTGCAACATATCCGAATACTCAGTTCGGATGTCGTTAAAGTCATCATCCTGCGCCGGAATGTTGATCTGCTTCTTGAACTCATTGATGCTGGCTCTCTGGTTGATGAAGGAGAGCTGAACAAAGATGGAGCTGTCGAAGTAATTGAGGAAGTCACACCAATTCTCAAAGATGGCGGTCTTGTCCTCATTCTGGGCAAGCTGATAGTTGATGTCGTTATATCGAATGGTCTTGGTGTAGAGGCGGCTATTCACCTTGCAGATACCGTCACGGCACATCTCCACATAGGGAATCGTCTGCTGTGCGGACTTACGGACTTTCTTTGCCTTCTTGTCCTTTTTCTTCTGCATGACGATTTTCTTCTTTTCCTCAGCGGAAAGAGCATCGCCGTACACCTTGCCATTCTTCACAGTCATTTTAGGCTTATCTGCCTTTTTGGTGCTGCTGTTCAATCTGCAATTCCTCCTGTTCTTTGATTTCCTGCTGAATAACAGCGTAGAGATTGTTTGTGCGATAGGGACGCACCTTGTCCCTCAGAAACATGGACTTGATCACATGACCGAGGATTTTTTCTGCCGGTTGCCCGTCCTTTTCGTAAAGTGCCATGAAGATGAACGGGAGCATAATGACCACCATCAGCATTGCAGAGGTAGACAAGCCGAGGCTGGATTTCGTCAGGAAGAAGATCGGAACACCGACTGCCGCAGCCAGCGCAAAGCAAATGAGCTGCCGTTTTGTCAGGTTAAACATGACCTTCGTCTTGATGCGGTTAAGGTCTTTCGGGACCGGTACAAATGCCATTGGAAACCTCCTTTCCGAGAGTAATGCTGCAATCGACCTCATTGCCCCATACATCCCATCCTTCGGGAGACTGCCTTGCAAAGAGTTCGATGCGCGGAACATCGCCCATTAGCTTGACGATGCGATCACGAGTTTCATCCGGCTTTTTGGAGTGATGCTCAATGTGGCTCATGATGATCTGATGCACACCGGAGTTTGCCCGTTTCGGATGTCCCTTCGTTGCTAGGATGCAGAGTTCGGCATTGGCTCGTGTCCAATACCCCATGCCCATGAAAAGGCTGTCGGAGATTCGATTCTGCTTTACCCACACGAAAGCGACGGTCTTATATTGAAATCCCCATGCGTCAAGGACTTGAAAAGCCTCCTGCATACATGGGAAGGTGATCCACATGAAGAGCGCACAGTCTTTGGCTGCAAGTTCTCCAACGGGTAGAGCCTTGATGTCCTCAATGCTCATTGTCGGATAGTGACTCTCCGCAGAGCGTCCCTGACCTTTCTTTGAGTAGGTCCGATACTGCCACGGAGGATCGGCATAGATAATGGAGTATTTCTTCAACCGAAGCCTCCTTCCTTAATGAGCATTGAAGATGGATTTTGCGAGAGTTCCGGTCTTAAACAGCGAGAAGCACAGAATAACCGTGTAGGCTGCTACCGAGAACAATGCAGAGTGGATGTTTGCTGCGATGACCATGTTGTTGATGAGTACGGCATAGATGCCCACGCAAACCATGATCAAGAAGCCCTGAAATGCCAGAGCGAATAAGCCCTTGAGATAGTTCGTACCGATGCTGCCCCATTCGCGGTTGCTCATCGTCGCAATCGGGATCGGTGCAACGCTGACGGTGCAGTAAATCTCAATCATTCGACCATAAAGAATGACCGTAATGAGGATGGACATGATCTTGAGGCAAAGGCTGATAAGCAATGTCTCTATCGACAAGCCGAGTAGTTCTCCGATCCCCATAGCCTCCATGCCGGTACGCATTGAATCAAGAGTGGATTGGATGTCGATGCTTGTATTGCCGTGTATTACTCCGGCTGCACCGGATACAACATTCTGACCGATGTCGAATACCGCCATCACGATGTCAAAGGTGTTGGTAACGAGGTAGATCGCCACGGCAGCTTTGAAAAACCACTTGAAGAACATCCATGTGTCCATCTCGTGCATATTGTTTTTCTCCGTGATCATGGAGATCAGCTCATAACACAAAACAAAGGTGATGATGATACCAGCGATGGGGACTATCACGTTTTCGGATAGTCCCCGGATCATCGTATAGATACCGCTGTTCCATGCGGAAGGTGTTCTTCCAACCTCTGAGGCAATCGTGCCTACCTTGTCATTGACATCGGTGAACATATTGGTCAGGTTGCTTTCAATCCACCCGATAAGCAGGTCTTTTATCGCTTGTTCGATTTTTTCTAAGATACTGTCCAATATTTCACCACCTTTCGGTTAGCTGGAAGAGCCGAGTTTAGAACAAAGTAGAGAGCAGAGGGATCAGGGTAGTGCCGATGACTACCACGCCACCACCAGCCATGAGCTGCTTGATACCCTGAGACTTTGCGCCGGGGTTATCGTTGCCGTAGCCTTCCATCAGGTTGACCACGCCCCATACTGCCAGACCAGCACCGAGGGCGATGACGAGAGTTTGCAGTACGGTGACTGCCTGAGTGATAAATGCCATAAGTTAATTTCCTCCTTGTATTTTGAAAAGATAAGGGAGAGCGTATCTTTCAACGCTCTCCCACGGAACGGTTGCCTTCCGGTATTAGAACAAAGTGGAGAGCAAAGGAATGAGGGTAGTACCGATGACTACCACGCCACCACCAGCCATGAGCTGCTTGATACCCTGAGACTTTGCGCCGGGGTTATCGTTGCCGTAGCCTTCCATCAGGTTGACCACGCCCCATACTGCCAGACCAGCACCGAGGGCGATGACGAGAGTTTGCAGTACGGTGACTGCCTGAGTGATAAATGCCATAGAATATCCTCCTTATTTTGAGTTGATTGATGATTAAGGGAGGGCGCGTTCTTCACGCCCTCCCATGCGAACGGATTTCCGATGATTAAAACAGAGTGGAGAGCAGAGGGATCAGCGTAGTGCCGATGACCACAACGCCGCCACCAGCCATGAGCTGCTTGATGCCCTGAGACTTCGCGCCGGGGTTGTCGTTGCCGTAACCTTCCATCAGGTTGAC
>ULVD01043334.1_pt1 | contig 29905 bp, 29 predicted proteins | sample 1959101 | NCBI WGS metagenome assembly ULVD01 (sample SAMEA4835777, study PRJEB28245) | human gut metagenome | biome: gut microbiome; material: fecal sample | place: Denmark | collected 2008
TACTCGCTTTACCGTTATGATGCGGGAGAGGATGAGGATATACCGGTGCTCGGCGGCGTTGAGAATATTCTTCATACAGCTCACGGCGACTTCTGCACTGTGGTAAAGAAAGGGGAAGAAAAGAAGGTCGAAGCGCAGAAGGAGCTGCCCGAAAGCGTTTCCGCGCCTGTAAGAAAAGGAGACGCTGTAGGTGCGATCACCTTCCGGCTGGACGGAGGTGAGCTTGGCAGGATCGACATAAGCGCGGCTCATGGTGTGGATAAAATTTCCTTTGGTGGACTGCTGCTGAGAATGTTGAAACGGTTTTTCCTCACCTGAGGAGCAAAATCGTAAATGTGGCGGTAAAAATGGGGAAAAAGGGACTAAAATTCATTGAAAATTCAGTTGAAATCAGCCTCATTTGGTGATAAAATATAATGTAACTGAATAAGAAGTTTCAATGTGCCAAAGGAAGGTGTAGTTCATTATGACTCTTAATCTGAGTGAAAAATTTGTGTCCCCCTTTATAGCCGCCGACGAGCTGGAAGCGATAAGACCTGAGGTAGAGGCGGCAGACCGCGCCCTGCGCGAGGGAAGCGGAGCAGGCTCCGAAATGCTTGGCTGGCTGACGCTGCCCGAAAACTACGACCGCGATGAGTTTGTAAGGATCAAAAACGCTGCCGAAAGGATCAAAAAACTCTGCGATGTGTTTATCGTTATCGGCATCGGCGGTTCTTATCTCGGCTCAAGAGCCGTTATTGAATTTCTAAGATCTCCGCGCTATAATCAGCTTAAAAAGGATACGCCTGAGATTTATTTTTCGGGCTGCAACATCAGCTCCTCTGACCTTGGCGAGCTTCTTGAGCTTTGCGAGGGCAAGGATGTATGCATAAATGTAATATCAAAATCGGGAACTACCACCGAGCCTGCCGTGGCTTTCCGCGTTTTCCGCTCGCTTCTTGAAAAGAAGTACGGCAAAGAGGGAGCTGCCGAGCGTATTTTCGTGACCACCGACCGCGCACGCGGCACTCTCAAGGCATTTGCCGACCGCGCCGGATATGAGACATTTGTCGTTCCTGACGACGTGGGCGGAAGATATTCGGTGCTTTCAGCTGTCGGTCTGCTTCCCATTGCCGTGTCCGGTATTGACATTGATGAGCTTATGGGCGGCGCGGCAGATGCAATGCGTGAGCTGACATCCCCCGATATCGACCGCAATCCGGCGTACAAGTACGCGGCGATGCGCAACATTCTTTACCGCAAGGGAAAGAAGCTTGAGATACTTGTCGGCTACGAGCCGTATATGCTGATGTTCAACGAGTGGTGGAAGCAGCTGTTCGGCGAGAGCGAGGGCAAGGACGGACGCGGGCTTTATCCCGCATCGGTGATATTCTCCACAGACCTGCATTCGCTTGGGCAGTTCATTCAGGACGGCACACGCACGATGTTTGAAACGGTGCTTTCCTTTGAAGACCCGGGAGACGCGGTGACTATCCCCGACGACCCGGAGAATATTGACGGTCTTGGCTTCCTTTCCGGTAAGCCGCTGACATATGTCAACGATACCGCCATGAAGGGAACGCTTCTTGCTCACGTTGACGGCGACGTACCGAACATTCTGCTGACCCTGCGTGACCGCTCTGCTCGCTCGCTCGGCTACATGATCTATTTCTTTGAGCTTGCCTGCGCGCTGTCCGGATATCTGCTTGGTGTCAATCCCTTCAATCAGCCCGGCGTCGAGGCATACAAGAAGAATATGTTTGCTCTGCTTGGAAAGCCGGGATATGAGGAGCTTGCCGCAGGTCTGGCTTCAAGACTCTGATATCAAAGATTATATGTTTTTTGCCGCGAAAGCACTTGATTTTTCATGCTTTATCGTGTATAATATAATCAGTTAAATAGTATGTTCCGGACACTACTCACGGAATCTCAAATATTCAACAGCCGCCACGGGCGGCACGGAGGTTAATATGCTCAAATTACTCATTGGAGTCAAAGGCTCCGGCAAAACCAAAACGCTCATTTCCTTGGTAAACGAAGCGGTCGAGTCAAGTCAGGGTGCGGTCGTCTGCATAGAGAAGGGGATAAAGCTCCGCTATGATGTCAATTACCGTTGCAGACTTATCAACGTGGATGAGTATTTTGTTTTTGACGCCGAAGCGCTTTACGGCTTTGTTGCCGGTATTCTTGCCAGCAACCACGATGTGACCCACGTATTTGTCGATTCCGCACTGCGCATCTGTAACAACGACCGCGACGCTTTCGAGAAGCTGCTCCAGTCTCTTGACGAGCTTTCCGACAGCCACAAGGTCGACATAGTCATGACGTCTTCCCTCCCTGTCGAAGAGGCGGACGATACTGTCAAAAGATACATCTGATTGCTATAAATACCATACGGGCTGCCGCGTCATAAACGCGGCAGCCCGCTGTGGATTGATGAAAAAATAACAACACGGAAAGATATGGTGATTTAAAATGGCATACTTCTACCCTGAACCCTCGCACACCTTCAGCGAATATCTGCTCATACCGGGCTACACCTCGCCCGACTGCATACCCGAAAATGTTTCGCTCAGAACTCCGCTCGTCAAATTCCGCCGCGGCGAAAGCTCTGCGATAAATCTCAACATACCGCTCGTCTCCGCTGTAATGCAGTCGGTTTCGGACGACAAAATGGCAATAGCTCTTGCACGCGAGGGCGGTCTTTCTTTTATTTACGGGTCTCAGAGCATAGCCGATGAGGCTGCCATGGTCGCGCGCGTAAAAAGCTACAAGGCAGGCTTTGTGGTAAGCGATTCCAACCTTACTCCGGAGAACACTCTGGCTGACGTGCTTGCGCTTGTCGAACGCAACGGTCACGGCACTATTGCGATAACAGACGACGGAAGCAGCAACGGTCATCTGCTCGGCATCGTTACCGGACGCGATTACCGTGTTTCGCGTATGTCGTCGGAGCTTCGTGTATCGGAATTCATGACTCCGCGCGAAAAGCTCATCACCGCGCCCGAAAACACCACGCTCAAGGAGGCAAACGATATAATCTGGGACAACAAGCTCAACGCGCTGCCGATAGTGGACAGCGAGGACAGGCTTTGCTATTTTGTGTTCCGCAAGGACTATTCCGAGCATAAGGAAAATCCGCAGGAGCTGCTTGACAGTCAGAAACGCTTTATGGTCGGAGCCGGAATCAACACACGCGACTATGCCGAGCGCGTTCCGGCGCTTGTAAATGCGGGGGTTGACGTGCTGTGCATTGACGCTTCCGAGGGTTACACCTGCTGGCAGAAGCAGACGCTTGATTTCATCCGCGGACACTACGGCGACAGCGTGAAGGTCGGAGCGGGCAACGTTGTTGACCGCGACGGGTTCCGCTTCCTTGCCGAAGCGGGAGCCGACTTTGTCAAGGTCGGTATCGGCGGCGGTTCTATCTGTATAACCCGCGAACAGAAGGGCATCGGCAGAGGGCAGGCGACGGCGCTTATTGAGGTTGCCGCAGCACGAGATGAGTATTTCCGCGAAACCGGAATTTACGTTCCGATCTGCTCTGACGGCGGTATAGTACACGATTATCATATGACGCTGGCGCTTGCTATGGGAGCCGACTTCATGATGCTTGGCAGATATTTTGCTCGCTTTGACGAAAGCCCGACAAACAGACTTTTCATCAACGGTCAGTATGTAAAGGAATACTGGGGCGAAGGCTCAAACCGCGCCCGCAACTGGCAGAGATACGACCTTGGCGGTAAGAGCGGACTGGGCTTTGAGGAAGGCGTTGATTCTTATGTCGTATACGCCGGACCTCTGCGTGAGAATGTGGCGAAGAGTCTTTACAAGGTCAAATCCACAATGTGCAATTGCGGAGTGACTAACATCCCCGATTTGCAGAAAAACGCGCGTATCACGCTTGTTTCCTCCACGAGCATCGTTGAGGGCGGATACCACGATGTTATACTCAAATCGGCAAGTGCAAAGCTATGAGTTCCCATGAGGGACACCGGGCGCGGCTTAAGGAACGCTTTCTGAAGGAGGGACTGGATTCCTTCAACACCCACGAGGTGGTGGAGCTTATGCTTTATTACGCCATACCTCAGAGGGATGTGAACGAAACGGCACATCTGCTTGTTGAACGCTTCGGCTCGCTTTCCGGTATTCTTGAGGCTGACATTGACGATCTGAGAGAGGTCGACGGTGTCGGCGCTCATGCCGCGACAATGTTCAAGCTCATATGCGCCGTTACGAGGAGATACGCGGTTGAGCGTGGCAGTGCCGAGCTGAGATATACCTCAATAGGTCAGATAGGCAAATACCTTGTAGGGCTTTATATCGGCGTTACGGTCGAGCGTGCTTACATACTGCTGTTTGACAACAGCATGAAGCTGCTTGACGTCATAAACGCCGGGGAAGGCGTTATAAATTCGGTAAACATAACTCCGCGCTTCGTAATTGAAAAGGTGCTGAAGCGCGGCGCGTCCGTAGTGGTGCTTGCTCACAATCATCCGAATGGAGTCGCCACTCCGTCGCGTGAGGATATTGCACTTACCATGCAGCTACGTCAGCTACTTGATGTGTGCGGCATTACATTGCTTGAACACTTCATTGTATCGGGCAATTATTATAACGTCGTGCTGGGCCTTAACGAGCGTAAGCTGAACTCACCTGATATGGCGCAGCTTGATATTGAAAAATTCTACTGCGACCTTTCGGAGAGTACAAACAAGGCTGACGGGGGCGGCGTATGATACTTATCATTACCGAGTCGCTGGATACCAGAATGAATTTCCGGAGATATCTGCGGAAGAACGGAATATTGTGCCAGGCGCCTCCGCCTGCGGATTTTGAGGCATCGGTGGCGTCCGGCAGATATTCCGCAGTGCTGTTTTTTGCCCCGTTTTTTCCTGCCCTTTGCGCAATGACATCGAGCAGAACAGTGCGTGTGGCAGTCGGCGAGGGCGTGTCGACGTACTCAGCGCAGATGTACTCCTTTGATGACCCGTATTCGCCGGAGCTTTTGAGCTTTCTTTTTGATATTGAGGGTGTGATGCTTCCGCTTCACGCAGGACCGATAGTGCGGCGCGGCGGAAGGCTGTTTTACACCGGTTTTGAATTGAAGCTCTCTCCTTCCGAGCGCTCTGCCGTCGAATATCTGCTTTTGCGCGGTGAAGCGTCGGGAGAGGAGCTTGCCTGGGTCTGTGTTGACGATCCCTATCCCGCAGACGCGGAACGTCAGAAGCGGTATGCCGCCGCAGTGGTCTCACGTATCAACAGCAAAGCGGTCGCTGTCGGCGGAAGAAAGATCATTGTGTTTGGCGGAGGCTGTTACAGGCTTGTATCCGCAGATTGAAATATCTTTTTTGCCTCCTCTGCGCGTAAAAAGCTGAAAAAAGGGATTGACAAAACGAAGTTTTCATTATAAAATATACATTTGTAAAGGCATTGACGGAAAAAAAGCCCCATGAGCCGAAAAGAGACGCAGAATCGTGGCTGAAAGTTTTGCGGCGGCAGACGGGGTGCTGTCCACTCCCGAGCCGCCCGCGATGAGCGGAGCCGCACGCCTGCGTTAAAGGCTCAGAGTTAAAAGCAAGGTGGCACCGTGAATTTTCACCCTTGGCAGTATGCCGGGGGTGTTTTTTCTTTCAGAGGCTGCCTGTAACATAAAAATTATTATCCGGAGGAATAAAAATGCTTGACATCAGATTTGTACGGGAAAATCCCGACATTGTAAAGCAGAATCTTAAAAACAAATACCAGGAGCAGAAGCTGCCGCTTGTTGACGAGGTCATCGCGCTTGACGCCGAGAATCGCCGCACCATTCAGGAGGCAAACGATCTGCGAGCCGAAAAGAATCGCTGCTCCAAGCAGATAGGCGTGCTTATGGCTCACGGTCAGCGCGCAGAGGCTGAGGAGATGAAGAAAAAGGTCGCTGAGAGCGCCGCGCGCCTTGCGGAGCTTGAAAAGCTGGAGCCTGTTCTTGAGGAAAAGATCAGAAAGATAATGATGGTCATCCCCAACATCATTGACAAGAGCGTGCCGATAGGTCCTGACGACTCCTGCAATGTTGAGGTCGAGCGTTTCGGAGAGCCGCGCGTACCCGATTTTGACATTCCTTATCACACTGAGATCATGGAAAGACTCGGCGGCATTGATATGGACGCCGCAGGTCGTGTGTCCGGAAACGGATTTTACTATCTCATGGGTGATGTGGCGCGTCTGCATTCCGCGGTTCTTGCCTATGCGCGCGATTTTATGATAAACCGCGGCTTTACCTACTGCATCCCGCCCTTTATGATCCACGGAAATGTTGTTGAGGGTGTTATGAGCCAGAACGATATGGATGCCATGATGTACAAGATAGAGGGAGAGGATCTTTACCTCATCGGTACTTCGGAGCATTCGATGATAGGCAAGTTCATCGACCAGATAATTCCGGAGGCGAGCCTGCCGCAGACGCTTACAAGCTATTCTCCCTGCTTCCGCAAGGAAAAGGGCGCGCACGGTATAGAGGAGCGCGGAGTTTACCGCATTCACCAGTTTGAAAAGCAGGAGATGATCGTGGTCTGCCGTCCCGAGGAAAGCATGGAGTGGTACGAAAAAATGTGGCGCTACTCCGTTGAGCTTTTCCGCTCGATGGAGATACCGGTGCGTCAGCTGGAATGCTGCTCCGGAGATCTTGCCGACCTCAAGGTCAAGTCCTGCGATATCGAGGCATGGTCGCCGCGTCAGAAGAAATATTTTGAGGTCTGCTCCTGCTCAAACCTCGGCGACGCACAAGCTCGCCGGCTGAGAATGCGTGTAAAGGGCGCGGACGGCAAGATATATCTTCCGCACACTCTGAACAATACCGTCGTCGCTCCGCCGCGTATGCTCATTGCCTTCCTTGAGAATCATCTTGAGGCGGACGGAAGCGTGACTATCCCCGAGGTGCTTCGTCCCTACATGGGCGGCACTGAAAGACTTGTCCCCAAGGCATAAATAATCGAAGGACTGCCGCACTTCGCGGCAGTCCTGTTTTATGTGTAAGTGTTATTGGTCATCCGAACGGCAGCTCAAGAATGTCCGTTTTCCCTGAGGCACACCAAATATGTCTTGTTACGCCGGAGGTGTTGAATATCTCCTCGGCGTAATGAAGCTTGCCGGAGTCTACCGACTCGCGCCATGTTTCGTACTTGTTCGTCCACAGCATCACCGATGCGCCGCACGAACGGTAGAAGTTCGGTGTTCCTCCATTGTTCCAGCCGTGATGCCCTATCTGTACCGCGTCGCACTTTACCGCCCCCGCACCCAGCTCGCGCAATATCTGATTTGAGGCTTCATCCGCCATGTCGCCTGTAAAGAGTACAGTCTGACCGCTGTATTTCATGCGGAAAACGGTTGAAGTCTGATTCAGGAGTTTCATTACGCCGGGATATAGGTCCTCGTGAGTGTAGATATATTCAAATTCAACTCCGGAGAAGGTAAATATCTGACCCGCGTGAACGGTTATCACCTCCGGCTGCTTTGCCAGCCGGGATACGGCGTTGTCAAAATAGATCACCCATGAGGTGGCATCGTCCTGCGCCAGTTTCATCTGATACGAGGATGGGAAATTGCGCAGTATTCTTCCGATATTCAGCTCCGAGCCGAAACGGGATGTCATCTCGCAGAACATGAGAATATGGTCGGTGTGGACGTGGGTGAATATCCATGCGGCGATATGCACGTCGCCGAGTGCGGACACTCCGGCAATGTTTGTCAGCTCAGAGACGAACGCGTCGGTCTGCGCGCGCTTTTCCGCTTCGGTTCCGGAGCAGTCTCCGTCTATTACGATGATACTTCCGTCGGGCAGGCGGATGTAATATATCCGGTCACAGCAGTTTCCGGCAATGACCTGAAGGGGCAGGCTTCCTGCCGTACCGTAATCGGCGGAATATTCCTGATACGGTTCTGCCGAAATGCGTAGCTTTGACTGCATGGCGGTAAGCGAGACGAACAGGCGCACACGGCTTTCGCTGTCACGGAAGCAGGCGAACCGTGAGCCGGATATCTCATTCGTGTAAAGAGAATTCCACCCGCACGCGGAAAGCAGGGAAATATATGCGTCGTATTCCTCGGCGCTCACCGATGAGGCGGTAAAAATAAAGCTGTCGTAGCCTGTATCGGTCACACAGTGCTTTTTTCCGCCCTCAAAGGAAGGAACGCCGCGCGGCATATCGCTGACTGCTCCGCATTTGTTGAGCAGTACGGAGCTGATCTTGCCGTCGGACGTGTCCTTTACGATGGAGGAAAAGCTGCGTATCGCCGAGGCAGTAGCGTCGTCAAGCCATCCGGCGACGACTATTTTGTGTCCCTCTGATTTTATTGCATATTCCGCATAGTCGGTTGCAGAAAGCACAGTTTCGGTGGCGCTTCGGTTTGTCCTGCCTATTAGTATTTCGTATGCGTCGGGGTCTCCGCCGTCCGCACCGGAAAGCAGGTCGCTTTCAAGCGGGATGTCGCATCCTGTTGCCGCGCTCAGCCGGTCTCTGAGGGAGGATGCAAGCCTTCTTTCGTCGCTCCCTGCGTCCTCGGAATATATAACGGAATAAAGCGAAAGGTCTATTGTCTCAGAGTCGGCGTCGGAGCTGACCTCGTCGGTGACGGGGGGAGCAGGCGGAGATGTGTCGTTACCGCATCCGTAAAGCCCTGCAAGTGCCAGGATCAGAATGCACAGTGCGATCAGTGCAGGAAGCAGTTTTTTATTTCCTCTCATTTGTCTTTACCGCGAAGTATTTCCGTGAGCTGACCCAGCAGATCGCCCCCGGTGACATTGATATTGCCGACATTGCGGCATATTTTTTCGACATATTCAAGCTCCTTGAGCTTGTAAAGGGTCGCGTTTTCCTCCATCAGCTTGGCGGTGTTAAGCAAAGAGCGGGTGGAGGCGACCTCCTCGCGTCGGGTGATAACATTAGCCTGCGCCTGTTTTTCGGCGGCAAGCACCGAGTTCATGATGTCGCGTATCTCTCCGGGGAGGATAATGTCCTTTACGCTTGCGTCGGTGATCTCAAGGTAAAGTCCCTTGGCTTTTTCCGTCAGCTCACGAAGCACAAAGCTGCCAAGCTCATTTTTGTTTTCAAGTATCTCGTCAATGGTATGTGTGCCGACGTATTCACGGAGCGCAAGCTGGGCGGCGGTATAAAGCTGAGCTTCAAAATTGTCTATCTCGGTGTATATACGGATAAAATCGGTTATGCGGTAGCTGCACACAAAGTTGATCCTGAGTGTGACCTTATCGCGGCTGAGTATTTCCTGCCCCGGTATTTCGCGCTGGCGGAGTCTGGTGTCAACAATGTTGAAGGACACGTCGGTGTCGGTCTTCCAGAAGCGGTATCTTCCGGCGTCAAGAAGCGAGTGGAGCTTGTTGTTGTAGAAGAGCAGAGCCTTCTGATATTCCCCAACATTAATTTCGGTATAATAGTACGAGCCTATTGAATCAAAAATATATTCGGGTATATCCGGGGATACCTCGGGAGTTGAGATGTCCACGGTTTTGAACTCATGCTTTCCCGCGTCATTGAAAAAGGCATGATTACCGGCGGTAAGCACTTCACGGAAATTGCCGTCAACAAAGTGAAGCACCAGCGTGCGGTCGGCAACCTCGACGGGGGTCACGGCTTCGCTTCCGGTTGCCTTCATCAGCATATTCAGCGTCAGACCGCCGCAAGCGGATAGAATATCGCCGCTCACCGGAAGCACTTCGTACGTGCATACGCCGAGTGTAAGGTAACTGCCGGGACCGACAATGCTTTTCAGCTTGCCTTTTACATATTTAAGCCCACGGCAGGATTCGGTAATTGTCTTCTTAAACATGATAAAACCTCACTTTTGGTAGTTTTCGGAGTCGGGCGGCTACCCGTGAGCGGAACGCGGCGCACCGGTTGAGCGCGTTGCTGCGTTTAGCGGAGTGCGGGACAGATAAGTCACGCACTTGGCTTGGGCGGCGGCGCGCGGTATCCCCGACGCGGCAGGGCGTTCGGCTCACCGCCATACCTCCTTGGGGGAGGCAGAGGGCAGGGAAGCCGCCTCTCTCTTTTGTTTGCTTTGAAATTCCGGAGAATTCCACATAAAAACACTTTTCGGGTGTTTGAGCGGATTCGAAGCGCAGAAAATGCCCGCCGCGGAAATTCCGCCGCGAACAATTCCTTTTCCAGCCTTTCCCCCGGTGCTTTGGAACGCGCTTGGGAAGTCCGGGCGCGCCGCAGCGCCCCGCTTTCACGGAAGACGCACGCAAAAAGCAACGGATAAGCTTCAAAATCAAGTATAACGCATATATATGAACGTGGTGTGAACATCCGACTTCCGGTTGATGGGCTGGCTTATGTTTCATATGATCACGTAAAAAACGCGGACTGCCATTATAAAGATAAGGCAGTCCGCATTACTGTGACATATTAAGCTGTGAAAAAGTCCATCAGGCGTTCCCGTTGGTTTCGTGATGTTGGCAGGGATGGTCAAAAAAGCCCTTGAGGTTTACTGTCAGCTTTCCGTTTTCATCCTCGCGGAAGCCTATTGCCCCAACAAGCACCCGGTCGCGCACCGGGGCTTCGTAGCAGGCGGTTTCCGCTCCGCAAAGCTCCATAAAATTCAGCGCGGCGCGCCCCATTACGAACATCGGCTGAAAGTCCTCATGCCCCGGCAAGGAATCAAGCGTCAGCATATGTCCGCCGTCACCGTCAAGCCGGAACTGACACATTCCGACAAATTCACCCTCCGCGTCCGCGCGGTATGCCAGAGCGTCGGGTAGATATTCCGCGCCAACCCGCGCGGCAAGCGCTTCCTGCTCGGTTTTGGTCTGGATAGGTATTACCTCAAACATTTTTCTGACTCCTTTTTTACTTTGCAGTCCGTCGTAGCTCCTCGACCTCATGGGCGTCAAGATACCGCCACTGACCGCATTTAAGCCCGTGAAGCGTCAGATTTCCTATCGCTGTGCGTTTAAGCCGCACTACATCAATACGCGCGATGTCGCACATTTTTCTTATCTGACGGTTTCTGCCCTCCATCAGGGTCATTTCAAGCGTTGCGCCGTCGGGATAAAGCTCAAGCACCGACACCTTTACAGGGCGTATTTTCTTTCCGTCTATTGTAAGCGGTGAGGAAAGCAACTCAAGCACATCTTCCGTTATCTCGCCCCGAACGCGCACATGATAGATCTTCGGCACATGATTGCGCGGATGCGTCATGAGATTTGTAAATTCACCGTCGTCGGTCAGCAGCAGCAGCCCCTCCGATGCCATGTCAAGCCGCCCAACAGGGTATACCCGGCTTCCGGCTTCGGAAACAAGCTCTGTCACCTGGCGTCTGCCATTTTCGTCGTTCATGGTACAAACGTATCCGCGCGGCTTGTAAAGCGCAATGTATTTGCGCTCGCGCCCTGCATTTGAACCGCCTATGCGCTGTCCTTTCCATGCCACAACATCAGCGGCGGGGTCAATTTTATCTCCGAGCTTTACCGGTCTGCCGTTTACCGTAACGTTGCCGGCTTCGATTTCAGCTTCCGCTGCCCTGCGTGATAGAACTCCGCAGTCTGAAAAGTATTTCTGAATTCTGATTTTTTCCATGATGGCGATTCTTTTTGATTTATATTTTCAGTCCGAAAAGCGATAAAAACCACCGCCAAAGACTGAATTTTTCTGATTTTTTTGATTTTGCCGCGTTGAACTCGGCGCATATGTCGGCGGACGCGATCTCCTTGCCGTCGCATTCCCATACGACTCTGCCGAGTGTGTCCCCACGCTGTACCGGAGCTTCGGCAATTCGTGACAGCTCGGTCGATACCGCGATCTCGCCGCGCTCGCGGGGAAGAGTGACGCGGACATCGCACGGGTTTGAGGCGAGCACGGTGTTCTGCTCGCCGCCCGAAACGGATATGGCATATTCAAGCTCACCCGCGTCTGCAAGGCACAGGCTTTCATAGCTGTCGAAGCCGTAATCGAGCATATGCTCGTGGTCGCTCCAGTCGTCCGGAGCTGAAAGTGTGACGGCAACAAGACGAAGACCGTCACGCTCTGCTGCCGACACAAGGCACCTGCCGCTTTTTTTGGTAAATCCGGTCTTGCCTCCGATAGCTCCGGGATAAGAGCGCAAAAGGCGGTTGTGATTGATAAGCAGCCGCGCGCCCGGTGTGTCACCAAGCGGCATTGAGGTGCGGTATGTTCCGGCTATACGACGAAAATCCGGATCTTTCAGTGCCTCCGCAGTGATAACGGCGAGGTCGCACGCCGTTGTGTAGTGCTCGGGATCGTCAAGCCCGTGCGGGTTGACAAAGTGGGTGTCATGAAGCCCCATTGACTCGGCGCGCCGATTCATAAGCTGCGCAAACTCCCCGACCGAACCGGCAACAGCTATGGCAATTGCCGTGGCGGCGTCGTTTGCGGACTCAAGCATAAGCGCAAAAAGCAGGGCTTCCAGTGTTTGCTTTTCGCCCTCGCAGAGGTATACCGATGAGCCTTCCACTCCCACCGCGGCGGCAGGGACCGAAACGACTGTGTCAAGCGGAAGGTTTTCAAGTGCCACAAGCGCAGTCATTATCTTGGTGGTGCTTGCCATCGGCAGCCGCTCGTGAGCGTTCTTTTCCCATAGAACCCCGGCTCCCCCTGCATCATAAAGCACCGCGCTTTTTGCAGAGACCGAAAGCGCGGATTTTGCATCAGATCCCGGTGCGGCATAAATGGGTTTCACAGCCCACATTATCGCCAGAAGCAGGCAAGCCGCACGGAAAAGAAAATAGGTAATTTTGTTTTTCATGACCGTCTCCGGATTAAAATAATCTACATAAATTATATTGATCCGGAGAACGCCTTATTCTTATTATTTATTCTTTGTCTTCGTCCTTGTCCTTAACGAAAACGGCTTTTATTTTGGAAATAATGTCGGGGGAACGCTCGATAACGTCGGCGACCTGCTCTATTGTTCCGCTCTGCGCCTCAACGCCGACATTTATCATCTCGACGCTTCCGTCTGCTCCCACGACAAGAAAGCCCACGGGGGCGATCGAAAGACCTGTTCCGCCGCCGCCGCCGAAGTTCTGCATTCTTGCGCGCGTTGCTTCTTCGTTTTTGCCGTTGAAGTCCAAGCCGCCCGAGGCAAAGCCCATGGAGATTTTTGATATCGGTATGATGACGGTGCCGGATGGAGTGTTTATCGGATTCCCGATAACGGTGTTTGCGTCGATCATGGAGCGGATGTTTTCAAGGGAGGACTGAATGATTTCCTGAAGTTTGTTTTCTGATGAAGCCATGACGGTTTCCTTTCGTATATAGTAAAAGTTTTTATTTTTTAGTTTCCTGTTTGATGAATGTGATCCCGGTGCGTATCAGAATGTCGAAAAGCTGCCACACGCACAGTGAAAAGCCTATTTCAATGTCAGCCGCAGTTTTTTCGGAAAGATAATCCGCGTGAATGTCCACATCGGATCTTGCCGGATACCTGAGTGTTCCGGTGCTGTCGAGCAGAGCGGCGATGTATGACGCAGACTGAGATATCATGCCGTAGGTTATTGCGGTCTTTGCCGCGTCACCCGTGGCGACGCTTATGTGAAGCCTTGCCACGCGAACGCGCAAGTGCTTTGCAAATCTGCTCACGGCGGTTTTTACAAGTGCGAGAATTAGCGAAATGATATCACCTATCGGCTTTTTTTGGAGCTTTCCCTGCTTTTTCAGCTCGGCTTTTTTGACTTTGTCCGCTTCCTTGCGGACTTTTTTCTCCTTTTTCTTTGCCGCCGCTTTTTCTGCCTTCTTTTTGGCTTTTGCCTCGCGCTTGGCTATTTTTTTCGGTGTGTAATCGCCCGGGCGGACTTTTTTCGGCTTGCGCGGCATGATCCTGATGGTAATGCCGCAAACGCGCACTGCAAGCCCGAATTCTTCGGCATATTTGATTATTACCTCGGCGCGCAGCATTAAAAAGCCAAAGATCAGCAGAAAAATGCCGCCGATAATGTAAAGCGCCGTCAAGCCATCACCTCCAGTGCGCGGAATCGTCGGGTCTTATTCCGGGTCGTCCTCGTTATTTTCGCCGTCTGCGTTATCTCCGTCGGTTTCTCCCTGATTTGCCAGTGCGTCAACTGCGGCAAGCACCGAGTCTGCCTCCGGCAGTTCGGAAAGGGAGGAAAGTCCGAAAACACGCAGGAATTTGTCGGTAGTGCCGTAAAGCATCGGTCTGCCGGGCGCGTCAAGTCTGCCGACGGGAGCCAACAGCTCCTTGTCCAGCAGCGAGCCGACCGCGTATGCGGAATCAACTCCGCGTACTGTGTCGATAAAGGCGCGGGTCACGGGCTGATTGTACGCCGCTATGGCAAGCACTTCAAGAGAGGACGCTGAAAGATTGCCTCCGCGCTTTATTCCGAGCGCCTCGCGGATATATGGCAGATAGCTCTCGCGTGTGCAGAGCTGGCAGGAATCGTCAAAGGTCAGCAGCATGATCCCGCGCGTAGTATCCGAATTCCAGCGTTCGGAAAGATGCCCGACAAGCTGCTTTGTGTCGCGCGGAGTCAGCCCCAGCGTTTCGCCGAGCTTTGAATATTCCATCGGGTGTCCGGCGGCAAAAAGTATTGCCTCAATAGCTCCTTCGAGCTGTTTTATATCGGTAAGCTGTTCGTTTTCCAATTGCGTTTACCAAATTACCTTCCGTAGATTTATGCGAATCGGGTTATCTGTTGTAGTCGGAAAGAGAGGTTTCAAGCTCGCTGTCGGCAGTGTCTGCTTCAGCGGCGATAAACCGCGTGCCGACTCCGTGCAGTGTTTCAAATTCCTCCTCGCCCTCCGTGATTATCAGCCGTCTCATCCTTATAAGCTCAAGCACGCCAAGGAAGATCGCCACAAGGTCGGGGCGTGAGGTGGCGTCGTCAAGCAGCGTACCGAGACTGCAGGATGAGCCTCCGGTGGGGAAGTGCTTCATGATACCGATAATTTTAAGCTCCACCGGGATTATCGGACGCGCTATCGGGCGTACAAGCTCGCTTCTGGCTTCCTTATGTGTGTGAGCGTATGAAAGCCCCCGCCGCATTGCCTCGTAAAGACTTTGGGGATCTTGGTCTGCGACGTAGGTCTTGTCAACTGATATTTCATCGGTGTCCTTAGCCATACGTCCGCCGTATATCTTGTACCTGTCGCCGAGCTTGGCTGCGGCTTTGCGCGCCGCTTCAAGTCTTGCTATTGCCTCGGCAAGACGCGCGCGCGGGTCTTCCTCATCGGGCACTTCGCGCGGCAACAGCATACGGCTCTTTATCAGCATCAGCTCGCTTGCCATATTGAGAAACTCAACGGCAAGCTCCATGTCAAGTGACTGCGCGCGTGCAATGTATTCCACATACTGGTCGCAGATAAGAGCAATGGGGATATCCTCTATCTGCACTTTGTTTTTGTGTATCAGGTTCAGCAGAAGGTCAAGAGGACCTTCGAATTTTTCAAGCTTGTAGGTGATCTCTTCCACGTTGCAGCTCCCAAATGTTTTTGTCGTCAGAATATCGGGAGAAGCTCCCAAAGACCGTACATTCCATTGAGTATCAGGGAGGACAGCCATGAAAGCGGGACGGTCAGTACGCCGAGCAACAGCAGTGCAAACAGGGCTATCATGATATATTTTTCATATTTCATAACGCCGAAGTACCACTTTGCCGGCAAAAAGATATAAAAGAAGCGCGAGCCGTCAAGCGGCGGTACAGGCAGAAGGTTGAATACCGCAAGGTACACATTGAGCTGTGCGCCCATCTGAAGGAATATGATCCAGACATATGCGATCGTGGAGATGCCGGTTGAGGATACCGGAAGAACTTTGGTTATCAGCAGAGCGGAAAGCTCGTACAGAGATACGAAAATGAATCCGAGCAGCAGGTTTGAAATCGGACCTGCAATTGCGGTAAGCGCCATGTCGCGGCGCGGCTTTTTGAAGTAACGTGAGTTTACGGGTACGGGATTTGCCCATCCGAAGCCGAACAACAGCATACAAAGGAAGCCGGGAAGATTCAGATGCTTCATGGGGTTGAGCGTCAGGCGCCCGAGATTTTTGGCAGTCGGGTCGCCGAGCTTGTTTGCCGCCCATGCATGAGCCATCTCGTGCATTGAAAGGGAAAGGAGGATTATCGGAAGTGAGAGCAGCAGGCTTATGAGGTATGACTTAATACCGCTGCTGCCGTTGGTTATCAGGTATCTGAACATATAAGACCTTTCTCCGCGCGGGCGGCAAAATGGATTTTTGTCGGAGTTATTTTCCGGCGGCGGACAGTATGATCCGCCACAGCTCGTCCCGTCCTTCTCCGGTTACCGAGGAAAAGGGAATGACGGGCGTTCCCGCCGGGACAGAGGGGCAGGAAAGTATTTTTTCGGTCGCCTCGGCGCGTGAGCGCGCCGAAGACAGCTTATCCGCTTTGGTGGCGGCAATGGCGAATGGAACGCCGGAGGCATTCATCCAGTCGAGCATCATCACATCGTCCGCCGTGGGACCTATCCGCATATCGACAAGCTGAAGCACCAGCATGATACGGTCGCGGGAGGGATTTTTGGTGAAATATCCGTCGGTCAGCTCCGACCAGCGCGCCTTGTCCGTCTGCGGGCGTTTGGCGTAGCCGTATCCGGGAAGGTCAACAAGATAAAGGCTGCCGTCCACGTCATAGTAGTTGACGGTGATGGTCTTGCCGGGAGATGAGCTGACGCGAGCCAGCGAGCGGCGGCAGAGAATGGTGTTGATGAGCGAGCTTTTTCCGACGTTCGACCGTCCTGCAAGCGCTATCTGCGGTGTTGCGGAGCGGGGAAACTGACGTATATTTCCGGCTGTTATTTTAAGCGATACGTTATTGAGATTAAGCGCCATCGGCGTTGACTCCTTGCATCGGGTGTTCGTTTATCGTGGTAATGACCACAGCAGGCGTTGCAGAAGCGGGTATTGAGGCTCCGATAACGGGTTTTGCGGGTTCAACGGCAGGCATCGGGCGCACCAGCGCGTTGCCGAGTACCTCTTTGACGTTGGAGACGGGAATAAATTCAAGTGCGGCGCGGGCTTCCGGGTCGATCTCGTCAAGGTCGCCGACATTTGCCTTGGGGATAAGCACGGTGTGGACACCCGCCGAGTACGCCGCCATTGTTTTCTCGCGCAGGCCTCCTATCGGAAGCACTCTGCCGGTAAGCGTTACCTCCCCTGTCATGGCTATGTCGTGCGCTACCGGAGTTTTTGAGAGGGCGCTGACAAGAGCCGTCACCATTGTAACTCCCGCCGAAGGACCGTCCTTGGGTACCGCTCCCTCGGGGACGTGTATGTGTATATCCTTGGTCTTGTAAAAGTCGGTATTGATGCCGTATTCGGGTGCTACCTGACGGACAAAGCTTAGCGCCGCTTCGGCGGATTCCTTCATGACGTCTCCGAGCTTTCCGGTAAGCTCGAGCTTTCCGGTACCGTCAAGCACAGCGGCTTCGATCTTAAGCAGATCTCCGCCGTCCTCGGTGTAGGCAAGTCCGTTCACAACGCCGACAAGATCCTCGTCGTCAATTTTTTCGGGCGTCAGTTTGCGTGCTCCGAGATATGATGCAACATCGTTTTTGTCAATTGTTATGCTCTTGAGCTTGCCCTCGCTGTCGACCATCCGCTTTGCGGCTTTACGGCAAAGCTCGGCGACGGTGCGCTCGAGATTACGCACTCCCGCCTCGCGGGTATAGCAGTCAATGACCTCATATATCGCCTCATCGGTCAGCTTCAGCGCACGGCGGTTAAGTCCGTGGCGCTTGAGTTGCTTAGGGATAAGGTGATTTTTGGCGATCGCCAGCTTTTCGCGGCGGGTGTAGCTTGAAAGCTCAATGACCTCCATGCGGTCGATTAGAGGACGCGGCACTGTCTCAAGCGTGTTGGCTGTGGTTATGAAAAGACATTCCGAAAGGTCAAAGGGCAGCTCGACAAAGTGATCGCGGAAGGACTTGTTCTGCTCGGGGTCGAGCACCTCAAGCAGTGCAGAGGCAGGGTCGCCGTGCGCGTCGGCGGTCAGCTTGTCGACCTCGTCAAGCAGAATGAGCGGATTTTTGACCTTTGCCTTTATCAGCGCGTCGATGATACGTCCCGGCATGGCGGCGACGTATGTCTTGCGGTGACCGCGGATGTCAGCTTCGTCGCGCACACCGCCGAGCGATACCCGCACGTACTTGCGGTTCATCGCATGGGCTATTGAGGCGGCAACCGACGTTTTTCCTGTTCCGGGGGGTCCTACAAGACATATTATTTGGTTCTTAAGATCGGGATTAAGCTGTTTTACGGCTAAAAATTCAAGTATTCTGGTTTTTACCTTGTCAAGTCCCTCGTGGTCGGCGTCAAGCACCTTCTGCGCGGTGGAAACGCTGACGCGGTCGCGTGTGCTCGCGTTCCACGGGATCTCAAGGCAGGTGTCAAGATAGCTGCGCAGCACCGTTGCTTCGGCAGAGCCGAAGGGAGTCCGCGAAAGACGCTCGTTTTCCTTGAGTAGCTTTTCTCTCACCTCATCGGGCAGCTTGGCTTTTTGTATGCGCTCCGCGTAATCGTCCGGGTCTTCGCCGCCGCCAAGCTCGTCCTCTATTACCTTCATCTGCTCGCGCAGATAGTAATCGCGCTGATTGCGTGCGATACCCTCGCGCACCTTGCGGTGGATATCCTGCTCGCATTCAAGAAGGTCGCATTCGTCGTTCAGAATGCGTATCAGCTTGAAGATACGCGGCAGCGGTTCAAATTCTTCAAGCACTTCCTGCTTGTGAGTATATTTGACCAGTATTGACGAAGCTATGAAGTCGGCAAGCAGAGACGGGGATTTTATTCCGTGTGCGGCGAGCTTGATGTCGGTGGTGACGCTCGGGATGTATCCTACAATTTTGTCAAAGATCTCGAGCGCCTCGCGCACATATGCCTCTCCACGCATTCCGCCGTCGTCAGCAAGCTCAACGGTGCGGGAGAGTGCGTCAGCCTCAATGAGCTTGCCGGTCTTGCGGTACTCGCTTACAGTGGCGCGCGAAAGTCCCTCGCAGATTATTCTTACTCCGCTACTTGACTTGGCGGTCTGGCGCAGACGCGCGACGGTACCGACGCGGTAAAGGTCGGAGGCTTTTATCTCGCTGTCTGAGGTATTTTTGGCGCACACGATGAGGCAGAGCCGGTCTGCTGAATTTGCTGCATCTACGGCTGCGCGACCGATGTCATCATTTATCTCAAAGCTTATCGGTATGCCGGGAAAGGCGACAGCCTCGCGCAAGGGTAGCACGGGCAGGGTCAGCTTTTCGGCTTTTTCTATGTATTCGGACATTTTGTTTTGGTTTTCCTTTCAGTTTGGCGCATATTGCGTCTGTGCGTTTTGTGATCTTTTCGCTTTACGGTATTCAGTCTTTTATCTCAATAAATCCGTCAAGCGTCAGTTTGTCAATGGCAACCCCGGCATATTCGCCGCGGAACTGCCACGAGGTCGATATTGCGGCGCTTCCGCAGCCGCCGACAAGAGGCATGGAAACGGTTTGCTCATGAATTACAAATTCAGTGCGGGTCTTGCCGTCGTAGTTAATGGCGGGTGCTTTGTAGGTGTATGTCTGACCGAGGAAGGTAAGGGGACACCCGTTGCGCTCGGAAACGAACAGCGAGTAGCTGCTTATCTTTACAGTGACCTTCACTGTCGCCATGTCGCTGCTTCTTGAAACCGTCTGCCAGTCGATGACAAGCGAGATGAGCGAGTCGGACTTGTCTTCTATCCTGCCGGAGCATTGTGGCAGCTCGGTCTGGGGGGCTTCGGTGATTTCTGCCGTGTACGGCTGTGTGGTTATCCCTTGGGGATCTGTGGCGGCAGAGGTGATCTCGGTGAAGTCGGGAGAGGCGGTGCGTGACGATTCGGCTGTTTCCGTGGTGATTTTTCGGTTCGTGATGTCGGGTGTGCTTTCCTCTCCGCCATTGCCGCCGAGTGCAAAGCCGCCGTATATCAGCAGAGCCAGCAGAAGCAGAGCTGTTATTGCCAGCAACGCTATCATCAGTTTTTTTGAATCAATTTTCATTGTAAACTCCGTAAATAAGAGTGATCATCTGAATTTCGAGGCGGCTGCCACGGCAAGCGCGTCGCACCTCTCGTTGTACTCATGTCCTGCGTGACCGCGTATCCAGCAAAGGCTTACCTTGTGAGTCCCGCAAAGGTCAAGCAGACGTTCCCAAAGGTCGGGGTTGAGCGCCATCGAGCCGTCGCTCTTTTTCCAGCCGCGCCGACGCCATCCCTCAGCCCATTTTTTGTCAAGACCGTCGCACAGATACCGCGAATCGGTCGTGAGCGTTACCTCGCACGGCTCGCGGAGCGCTTCAAGCGCCCGTATTGCCGCGGTAAGCTCCATGCGGTTATTGGTGGTGTGCGCCTCTCCGCCGGAAAGCTCGCGCTCCTGACCTTTATACACAAGCACCGCGCCCCAGCCCCCCGGACCGGGGTTACCGGAGCAGGCGCCGTCGGTATATATATCAACGTGTTTCATGTGACCTCAAATCAGTAAATTTATACATTTTATATTATACACTAAATCACGTGAAAAATCAACAGCAATATTATGTACGCATTATAAATTGAAAAAGTCGCGCCGGAACAAGTGACGGTTTGAAGCGGGCGTATGGTTAAATATGATTTACAATACGGTATTTTTTCGGGTAGCATCATTTGAAATATATTATTTTTTTCGTCATATATGTTTTTGCTTCAGTTTTTTCTTGATTTTATCAGAAATATATTGTATAATGATTTACCCGCTGCTGTGGGAGGCGGGAATTGAAAGGTGGTGACACAATGGAAAACGAAAAGGACGTCGCTTCCGAGGTGGCAACAGCCGCGTCCGTCAGCTCCTCCGGCGAAGAAATTCGAGGCAGCGAGGAGTCCGGAACGACTGAGGAGAATCCGCTTGTCTACCGCAAACGCAAGAGACGTCTCGGCGATCGTAGAGACGGACGCAAGCTCCATACAATTCAGCCTATGCACCGCGTCATGCCCTACATAATGCCGAAGCGCAGTGATGCGCTCAACACCTTTTATGATCGTTTGGAGGTCAGCCGCGTAGATGAGCTTTGCCGCCGCAAGATTAGAGAGGGCAAAATGCACTTTTCAGCGCTTCATGTCCTGCTTGCAGCGTATCTCCGCACAATATCGCAGCGCCCCGGCATCAACCGTTTTATAAGCGGACAAAAGGTTTTCGCACGCAATGAGATCGTCTTTGTTATGACGGTCAAAAAAGAGCTTTCGCTGAACGCGCCCGAAACGCTTATCAAGGTAAAATTCAATCCCGCAGATACGCTTGATGAGGTTTACGAGAAGTTCAACAAAACCGCTCAGGAAGCTATCGCATCAATGGATAAGCCCACTGATTTCGATAAGCTGAGCAAGATACTTTCGATAATACCGGGGCAGCTTCTGCGCTTTGTGGTCTTTATTCTGCGCTGTCTCGACTATATCGGACATCTGCCCAAAACCATTCTCAATCTGAGCCCCTTCCACGGCTCAATGATAATCACAAGCATGGGTTCTCTCGGTATCAACCCCATCTATCATCACATCTATGATTTCGGCAATCTTCCCGTTTTCATTTCATACGGAACGAAAAACGTGTGCTATGAGTACGACCGCAAGGGAGTGCTTTGCCGCCGCAAATACATGGATGTCAAGGTGGTGACCGATGAGCGTATCTGTGACGGTCATTATTTTGCCTCGGCGTTCAAGTATTTCAAAAAGCTGATCGAGCATCCCGACCTGCTTGAAAAACGACCCGACAAGGTAATTGAGGATATTGAATGAAACGGCTCAAAACCGTCTGCCCGAATTTGAGGGCAGACGGTTTTGAGCTTTTCTTATACGGAGGTCAGTCATTGCCGGATATATCCCGTATTATTTTTCCCGCCATTATATATCCCGCCACCGGTGGAACAAAGGAGACGCTGCCGGGCGGGATCCTGCCGCGTTCGCCCTCGGGCGCAGGTGTGAGGGCATACGGGTGCGCTTCTTCGCGTGAGTAGACCACGGGGAGCTTTTTTATTCCGCGCGCGCGCAGCTCTCGGCGCATGACCCGAGCCAGCGGGCAGACCGACGTCGAATAGATGTCGGCAAGCTCGAAAAGCTCCGGGTGGAGCTTGTTTCCCGCGCCCATGGCGGATATTACCGGAACGCCTGCCGCGTCCGCACGAACGATTATATCAAGCTTTGCCGAAACCGTGTCGATGCAGTCGGCGACGTAGTCAAATTCCGAAAAGTCGATGCCGAGTTTTTCGGCGTCGCCGGGGAGATAAAAGGCGTTTACGGTGCGAACGCGACAGTCGGGATTTATGAGCTTTGCCCTTGCCGCCGCCGCTTCGGTCTTTGGTGTTCCTATGTTGTCTGCCAGCGCAATTATCTGACGGTTCAGATTTGACGGCGCTACCTCGTCGCCGTCAATAAGAGTCAGTGCTCCGACTCCGGCGCGCAGCAGTGCTTCGAGCACCGCGCCTCCCACGCCGCCGAGTCCGAACAGCGCAACGTGTGCTCTGCCAAGCTTTTCGGTCGCCTCGCTGCCGAGCAGATATTCGGTCCTTGTTGTATCAAGCATAGCCGCCTCCGGAGAATCATGATGAATACATGATACCACAAAACGGCGTTTTTTTCAACCGTCAGAGGCAAAAGAATCGGCAAATAATCCTCACGGTGCGCAATTAAGATAATTTGTGCGATCCGGGCGGCAAAAATATGCAAAAATCTTTGACAAAACGTCGGGTTTGCGGTATACTAAATATAGAATGAATTTGAGGGTATCTTTTCGGTTACGAAAGGGGGCTTTGAGCTTGAACGAAAATGAAATGACCGAGCTGCGGCTGTCCGGAGAGCGGATATTCAGCGGCAGGATAATCGGAGTTGAGCGCGACAGGGTACGCCTGCCGGACGGCGGAGAGTCGGTGCGAGAGGTGGTAAGACACCCCGGCGCGGTATGCGTTGTTCCACTCACCGACAGCGGAGAGGTTTTGCTTGTAAGGCAATACAGATACCCCGAGGGTAGGGTGTTTACCGAAATTCCCGCCGGCAAGTTGGAAAAGGATGAGCACGGCGCGGACTGTTTTGCCGATGCGGCGCGGCGCGAGCTGAAGGAGGAGACGGGCGCGGAGTGCGGCAGGCTTACCTTTATCGGAGACTTTTATTCGTCTCCTGCGGTTTTTGACGAAGTGATCCATATGTATCTTGCCGAGGAGCTGAATATGGGCGAGGCGTCACCCGACGAGGATGAGTTTTTGAATCTTTTAAGTATCCCGCTTGATGAGCTTTGCGACATGATAGCGCGCGGCGATATTGCCGACGGCAAAACTCAGGCTGCGGTACTCAAGGTAAAATACATTATTGATAAAAGGAGCAAATGCCAATGAAGCTGAATGTTAAACGTACCCTGTGCGTGGGTTTTGCCTTCTTTCTCATCTGTACCTTCTGGCAGGCGTATGACACGATCATTCCGAAAATACTTACCGACCGCTTCGGAATGTCACAGGCGGTGTCAGGATTTATTATGGCGCTGGATAACATTCTTGCGCTGTTCATGCTGCCGCTGTTCGGCGTGCTTTCCGACAAATGCCGTTCCCGGATGGGAAGGCGCACACCGTTTATTCTGTTCGGTACTCTGGCGGCAGTCGCCGCTCTTATAGGTCTGTCCTTTGTGTCCGGCATTCAGCTTGAAAGGCTCGGAGATGTTACCGACCTTGATTCACCTGATGCAAGATATCTTGTTTACGACAGCTGCGGTGAGCGCGAGCTTGTCTCGCCTGACGGAGAGACCTTTCGGCTGTCCGAACTGTATACCCGTGAGGAATTTGCGGAGATCCCCAGCGTTGACCCCGAAACCGGAAAGGCGACGGATGAGTACACCTCATATGTTGTTCCGACGCGTCAGTCGTACATAAAAAGGGAGATAACCTCCTCAGGTCCGGGTGTGCTGGCGGCATTCATTGCAATACTGCTGTTGCTTCTCGTATCAATGGCGACCTTCCGGACGCCCGCCGTGGCGCTTATGCCGGACGTTACGCCTAAGCCGCTGCGCTCAAAGGGCAACGCGGTCATCAATCTGATGGGAACGATAGGCGGCAGTCTGGTGCTGGGGCTTGGAATGGTGCTCCATACAGGAAGCACAGCCAATACCTTTATGAGCTACACCGCGTATTTCTTCATTGTAGGCGGTATAATGCTTGTCTGCCTTGGTATCTTCATGCTTACGGTGAACGAGCCGCGTCTGGTAAAGAAGATGGAGGAGGAGAGCCGGCTGATGGGCATCGACGAGAGCGATGGCGACGGGGAGGAGAAGTCCTCCGGCGGAGCGGGAAGGCTCTCGCGCGGGGAGATGACCTCGCTGATACTCATACTTGCCTCGGTGGTCTTCTGGTTCTTCGGGTACAACGCGGTAACGAGCAAATATTCGGTGTATGCCGGAAATGTACTTAACCTTGACTACAACAGCACGCTTCTGATCGCCAACATAGCCGCTTTGATATCCTATATCCCCGTCGGCGCGATATCTTCAAAATTCGGACGCAAAAAGACGATAATTGCGGGCGTTATCATGCTCGGCACTGCTTTCACCGTCGCGGCGTTTCTTGACAACGGTACACCGCTTCCCGTTATGATGGTTATCTTTGCGCTCGCCGGAATCGGCTGGGCTACGATAAACGTCAACAGCTTTCCGATGGTTGTTGAGCTTGCGCGCGGCGGGAACGTGGGCAAATACACCGGCTTTTACTATACAGCCAGTATGGCGGCTCAGACGCTGACACCTGTGGTTTCCGGCTTTTTGATGGATAAGCTGGGAATGAAGGTGCTTTTCCCGTATGCCGCGGTATTCGTGGCGCTGGCGCTTGTGACCATGACATTTGTGCGTCACGGTGATTCAAAGCCTGAAAAAAAGAGCGCGATCGAAGCGCTCGGAGAATAATTGCGGGGTAGAATGGTAGTCTTATATATTTTATTGGTGCTGATAGTCCTTGCGGGACTTTATATTCTGGCTGTAATGCCGCGGCGCGAGGCAAAAACCTCTCTTGAGCCGCTCAAGACCGATTACGCTCACCGCGGGTTGTTTGACGCGGATATTTCCGAAAACACCATGCCCGCCTTTATGGCGGCGTCCCGCGCCGGGTACGGTATCGAGCTTGATATTCAGCTTTCCGCCGACGGTGAGGTAGTGGTTTTTCACGACGATACCCTTGAGCGGCTTTGCGGTCGCCCGGAAAAGGTGAGCGATCTGACCGCCGCCGAGCTCAGCTGGGTGGGGATCACGGGAAGCTGCGACCGCATACCGCTTTTTGAGGATGTGCTTGCGCGCGTGGACAAAGACACTCCACTGCTTATTGAGCTTAAGGGGTACGATGTGGCGCTTTGCGAAAAGGCTGCGGCAATGCTTGACGACTATGACGGGTATTACTGCATTGAATCCTTCAATCCTTTGCTTCTTAACTGGTTCCGCAAAAACCGTCCGAGATGCGTCCGCGGTCAGCTTACCGCAAACCTGTTGCGTGTTAATAAAAAAGGAAACTTCTTTGTCAACCTGATAGCAACTCCGATGCTGCTTAACTTCCTTTCGCGCCCTGATTTTATTGCCAGCGATATTGCATGGCAGAACTGTCTTCCGGTGAAGATATGTACAAAAATGTTCGGCGCTCCGCTGTTTCTCTGGACGGTGGATACCCCGGAGAAATACTCCGCCGCCGTGGGCACTGCCGACGCGGTGATCTTTCAGGATATAAAGCCTGAGCCGAGGCAGAAAAAGGCAAAGTAAGACAGGCGTGTCACTGTCGTCTAATCAAAAAACGTGGGGCTGGCGCACATCTGTGCGTCAGCCACGTTTTGGTTGTATATAATAATGTTTTACTTTGCCCGCATGATCCCCTTGTATTCAAGCAGCTTTATGAACAGTCCGCCCTGAACCGAGCGATGCTGGAACCCGCGCTGCATGGAGGTAATGGTATTGTACCAGTCGGTCATTGGTACGCGGGAGGGGGAGAGGTGATAGGCGAGCCAAAGCGGTTCAATGAAGCGCTCGAAGGTTGGGCGGTCAGGAGCAAGAGTTGCCGTCCAGACCAGCCAGTCGGATTTGGTGTAGGTCGCGCGGTTGTCAAGCGGCATGCCGTATGGGTTGAAGCGCTTGAAGTTTTCGGCGATCTCGCTGCCCCAGACGCAGGGCGGGAATATCTGAGTGCCGAACAGCTTGTCCCAGACTGCATTGTATTTCATGCTGAAGGTGCCGGGGCGGTCGAAAGCAAGGCGGAAGCTGCCGTCGCTGTTTGCGGCGTTCTTTACCCACTGCGCGGCGATCTGACGGGCGTTGGCGTCGTATTTTTCCTCGAGCTCTCGGTTGCCGAGCATACGGTGGATTATGGATAACCCCTCAAGTCCGCTTATCGCCTTGAGAGAGAGGTTGCAGTTGTGTGCCAGATGTCCGGCAAAGTCGTCGGTGCAGAGCTGATTGGCGGGGTCTGCCCCGTATTTTATCAGATATTCCGCCCACATATTAAGCGTGTCGATATGTTTTGCTGCAAAATCCGCGTTGCCGAATGCCAAAGACGCGGCAGCCGCCATAACCAGCATATTTCCGCATTCCTCAACCGGCATTTGTTTTTCTATGCGGTTTCCGCCGTAGACCTGACCGTTTACCAGCGGGAACTGCCCCACGTCGTGGGGGGCAAAATCGTACTGCCACTCCTCCGAGGCGGCATATCTGAAGATTGGGCGCATCATTCCGAGCACAAGCTCCGGATTGTAGATCAGGAAAGCAGGGATCGAGGGATAGCTTACGTCCACAGTTGCCGCGCAGCCGTTGGAGAAGCATTCCTTTGATATGAAAATTATCTCGCCCTCCTCGGTCACGGCGGCTTTGTGCGCGGCTATTACCTGACGCCACGCAAGCGAGAGAAGATCGGCGTACTTTTCGCCTCCTGCCGCTTCGGCGTCGGCGCGCAGACGGGCGGAAAAGTCTTTTGCCTTTTTGCAAAGAGCTTCGTATTCGTCGGTGGCATCGCGGAGAGCCGAAAGAATGCTTTCGCCGTGGCAGTTCCAGCATGATCTCAGATGCTTTCCGAAATATTCTATGCTTTCAATATCGTCATAAGCAAAAAGGATCAGCGCGCGCTCGCCGGAGCGTACCTCTTTTTCAAGCCGGGCGTATTTCATTCCGTCATCGCTGTCCTCATCAAAGGAGAGCTCGGCTTTTCCTGCCGACGCGAGATAAAAATATCCCCAGTCGATGCGGATGTTGTCGCCGCTGCGCCAGAGCGGTTTTTGCTCTGTGTTGCCCATCTTTACGGCGCATCCGCCGTCAAAGGCGACCACCTCACCGGCGGCGCAGCCCTCGCCCTTAAGGTTGAGGCACAGCTCCTCGGAGGCGGATATCTTTATCAGCGCGGGAGAGCCGTCAGAGGTCGTGCATCTGATCTCAAGATAGGATACCGGGCGGGTCATTACCCTGAGGTCATCCGGAAGCAGTGGGGTCATAAAGGTCGCTTCAAGCGTCAGCGCATTATTTTTGAAGGTATAGCGGCTGAAAAGCGCATCCACATCAAGGGCGGTCTGCGGTATTGTCTCTTTCCCTTTGGCTTCGCCCATAAAGACGTATTCGGTGCCGTTTACCGTAACACTGCCTTCTATCGTGTTCGGCGAGCCGGTCCAGTGGCGTAGTGAGGTGTCGTTAAGACGGTCGGATACCGACCAGACCGAAAAATAAGGGTCAACGGTTATAAGCGGCGTTGCCGGAGGTCTTAATCTCATTTTTTGTGCCTTTCTTTTATCTGTTCTTTTTTGAAATGCGGAATTTTGACCGTAAACAAAGCCGACGGCGGAAATTCCGCAGCAGGATGATAAAATTATACCAAACCCCCACTTAGCCGTCAATAGTTTTATCAGAATTAATTTTCTTTATTTTCACACCGCCGACACGTGCGGGTATTATTCTTGATATGCAATACTCAGAAAAAATCGGATGCCGGAGGATGCCAAATGAGCGTTGACAACAAGAAAAAAAGCAAAGCCGTGGGGATATATGCGGCGGTGTACGGCGCACTGCTTGCGCTTTTTACGCTTTATGTGATGATGGATACCTTTGTGATAGAGCGGGAATATGAAGTGGTAGGTAAGCCGGAAATAAGCACCGTTTCCGTTGCAGGAAACGAAAATAATGAAAAAAACAATATTGAGGAAACCGCCGCGGACGCTGAGAATGTGACAGGTGCGGCATCCGTGACGCTCAGTACCTTCCGCGAAAAAAACACAACGGTTTATGTGGCGGATATTGTTCTTGACGATGTCGGGCAGCTGATGAGTGCCTTTGCAAACGGAGTTTACGGCAGAAATATTACCGCGACTACCTCATCGATGGCGCGCAGTGTCGGCGCTCTGATCGCCATAAACGGGGATTACTACGGTGCTCAGACCTCCGGTTATGTCATACGCAACGGCGTGCTTTACCGCAGTCAGATGAGAAAAGCCACGCAGGAGGATCTTGTTATTTATTCGGACGGAACATTTGAAATAATAAAGGAAGGGGAGATCACTGCGGAGGCGCTGGTTGCAAACGGTGCGTGGCAGTTGTTTTGCTTCGGTCCTGCTCTTATCGACGGCGGAGAGATAACGGTAAGCGCCGGGGACGAGGTCGGAAAGGCGATGGCGGACAATCCGCGCACCGCCATAGGTATGATATCACCGCTTCATTATGTTATGGTGGTTTCCGACGGGCGCACGACCGAAAGTCCGGGGCTGACCCTTTATGAGCTTGCCTGCTTTATGAAGGAGATTGGCGTTGTGACGGCATATAACCTTGACGGCGGAGGCTCCTCGACCATGTATTATGACGGCAGTGTGGTGAATAATCCAACGACCAACGGTAAAAAGATCAGCGAAAGAGAGGTGAGCGACATTGTATATATCGGAGGATAAGAAAAAAACGATGCGGTGCGGGTGGATATACCTTGGCGTTGCGGCTTTCGCACTGCTGTTCGGCACGGTGTACGAGCAGTTTTCACACGGCGTATTTTCGTGGCATATGGCGTTTTTGTTTGTCTTTCCGCTGATAGGCGGCGCGCTGCCGTATATGACCGCCGCCATCCTTCGCGGTGCGCCTGCGCCGGGAAGTCTCAGCGCGTGTCTTTGGAATTCGGGAATTGCGGCGCTGACCGTCGGCAGCTGCGTTCAGGGCGTGCTTGAAATATACGGGACGACCTCTCCGTATCTGCCTCTGTTTTATGTTGCGGGCGGCGTGTTCTGTGCTTTGGGCGCGGCGGCATATATCAGGGATATCCGCACCTGCCGAAAGCGGATAAACGACGAAATATAATATGACCTGCGGTCGGCGCACTTAAGCTACGACCGCAGGTCATTTTTTTGAATTTTTATGCCAGAAAGCCTGCGACGATCTGCTCCTCGGCTTCCTTTTCGGAAAGCCCGAGCGTCATCAGCTTGATAAGCTGTTCGCCTGCAATCTTGCCTATCGCCGCCTCATGGATGAGCGAGGCGTCAATATTGTTTGCCGCCAGCTGAGGACTTGCCAGCACCCTGCCGTTGTCCATTATGATCGCGTCGCACTCGGTGTGACCGGTGCAGGCGGCATTTCCGTTTATAAGGCTTACAAATTCCTGACGGCTCTCATCCTTTGCCACACTGCGGGAAACCACGTCCGCCGAGCAGCCCGCGCCGTTCATATCGACCGAAAAGTCTGTCTTTGCGTTCTGCACCCCGGTCGTCATTATCTTTTCACGTATGACAAGCTTTGCGTCTGCCGCAAGGTCGGCTGTGGTGCGGCGCAAGGTGTCGTCAATGCCTGATATCTGCGTGGTCTCCATTTCCATGAAGCCGCCCTCGGCAATGTGAACGACAGTGGTGGGGTTCATTAGCCTCTTTCCGCTTCCGCTGCCCTCGCCGTAATGCTTTTCGACATATTTTACGTGCGCGCCGCGTGCAACATAGAAGGTATGGATA
>ULVD01070065.1_pt1 | contig 29879 bp, 40 predicted proteins | sample 1959101 | NCBI WGS metagenome assembly ULVD01 (sample SAMEA4835777, study PRJEB28245) | human gut metagenome | biome: gut microbiome; material: fecal sample | place: Denmark | collected 2008
ATGATATAATAAAATATATTAAATTGTGGTATAAAAATAATTTAATAAAGGGATGCATGTATGATCATAATCGGAACAGAAAAAGAAATAAATGAAAAGATAAAATCTTTATCTAACGAAAAACTTTTAAAGAATGAATATGGAAAACCATATTATGAAAATATTAATATTAGATTTAATAAAAGTAATACTTTAGATTTATCAGTATTAATTATAGATAATAAAGAATGTGGTATAGATATAGAAAGAATAAGAAAATATGATGAAGTAATGGCTAAAAGAATACTCTCTAGAGAAGAATATGACTTTGTTAATAGAAATAATAAAGATTTTACTTTTACTCTTATATGGACCTTAAAAGAGTCATATTTAAAATGTATAGGCACAGGACTAAATCCAAACCTAAAAGATATTTCATTTGTTAAAGATAATAAAATATTAAAAACAAAAAATAATTATAAACTAAATTACTTCATATACGAAGATAAATATATAATAAGTTACTGTACAAAGTAACTTATTTTAGACTCTAATAATATTCATAAATCTCTATATGTAATAAAATACTATAGGTGATAATATGAATATAGAATTAATAAAAGCACTACTATTAGTAGCAGTATCATCAAGTATTATAAGTACATCATTTGTTCAAAAAATAAAAACTGTATCATTAATAAAATGTAGTGATTGCCTGATATATATATCATTCTTAATATCTATGAGTTTTGGAATGCTTTTTACTTTGTCATTTACAGAATACACACTAGTAGATTCTGCTTGGGTAGGACTATTTAGTTTCATTGGAGCAGACTCACTTTATAAAGCATTTGAAGACAAACTATTTAAATCATTTAATAAAATAAATGAAGTAAAAGAAATAGAAAGAAAAGACTTATGATAAAATTATATTTTCCCTGTAAGTATGTAAGTTTCACAAAAGGGTATTCAAGTAGTCATAAAGGATTAGATATGGCATGGAACTCTAAATACGGAGGACCTAATCATAATATTTTAGCTCCAGCAGACGGAACCGTAACAAAAGTGTTAAAGAACTATAATAAGACTGATAAAACTAGTAAAACTTATGGTAATTATGTGATTATAGACCATGGCAATAATATCGAAACAATAGTCGCTCACTTGAAATATAATACTATAAGAGTTAAAAAAGGTGATAAAGTGCATAAAGGCGACGTACTAGGAGTAATGGGAAACACTGGATACTCAAAAGGTACACATTGTCACTATGAAGTGAAAATCAACAATGAAAAAGTAGATCCACTAAAATATACATACTTAGAAAGTAATAATATTCTAAATGAAGCTACATCTAAAGAATATAAAATATTAAAAGATGAAGTAAAAACTGAACCAAAGGAACAACCAAAAGAAGAATTAAAAGTAAAATTTGAATATACTTGTCCTAAAACTGGTATTTATAAAATCAAACTCATAGAAAATGAAAAGATTCTAATTATTTAGAATCTTTTCTGTATTCTTAAAATTAAGTTTAGATATCTTTTCAAGTTCAAGTTTACCATATTTAGATACTATCTTTTTACCAAGTTCATCTACTTTATCGCTGGCACCTTTTAATATTGTAACTCCATATTTTTCTGATAATTTATCCATTTCTACTAAGAATAAATATCTACTTATTACACTTGCAGCGGCTACACTTAAATGTTTACTTTCACCCTTAGTTAAGAATGTTATTTTAGTAACTTTATCAGTAATATTTTCTTGTTTTAAATAACTAAAATAACTTCTAGGAGTAGTAAATTGATCAACAATGATTTTATGATATGGTATTCCTTTATTAGATAGTTCATATAAAACTCTATTATGAAGAATTGCTTTTATTTTATTCATATTAAAACCTTTATTAGAAAGTTCATTATATTTAATATTTGACAATGTAAACGTAACATAAGGTATTTTATCCATAAGAATAGGGGCACATCTACGAATCTTTTCATCAGTCATCTTTTTAGAATCCATAATCTTTAAGTCCTCAAGTAATTTTCTAGTAGATTTATCAACTAATGTAGCGGTTACAATAATAGGACCAAAATAGTCACCAGTACCAACTTCATCACTACCAATCGCATCATAATAGTAGTATGTTTTGTCATTCTCTTTATCATATTTAGTTTTCATTTCACTATCTATATCTCTATCATTAAAGTGTCTTTCTAAGTCTTTCCACATATTAGCATCTATATCAGCACTTATACCTTGAAACATAACTTTACCACTTTCATATAAAGTTATAATAGTTCCACCTTCCTCAGCTTGAAAAACAGAGTATGGTGGTTTCTTATCTCTTTGTAGTAATTCATAATAATCAATCATCTTTTCTTTGATATTATCACTTACTTTAAATACAATAGTTTTTTGTTCTGCCATATAATCACATCCAAGAATATTTTAACATATTTTAATAATTCTTGAAATCTTAAAATAAAAAATATATAATAAAAAACCAAGAGGTATATTATGAAAGACAAATATTTAAGAATATTCTTTTATGATTTAAGTATGTTATTTGGAAAATTTGAATTAAATGAAAACTTTATCAGCATATTTAATGCATTTGTAAAAGATAATTTAAATCCTACAACTATTGACTGTTTCAAGATGATAATAAAAGTAAAAAAAGGAAAAGAAGGTTATGACGCAAGATATGTTCTTGATGATTTTATAAATGCTAATAATGACATTATTACTGATAAAACTAAAGATTTATTTAAGGATATTCCATTAGAAAAAGCAAATATGATAGGAGAAATGGCAGTGTCTTTTAAAAATTATATGGAAAGTGTAGTATACGCTATGTCAGTAGACACACCAAGTTATCTAAAACAATTGAAACAATAAAAAATATTTACACTTATTACTTCTTTATATACAAAAAATATATTTAATGTGCTATATTAAATATAGAGGTAATATTAGTGTTAATGATAAATTAATACATTTTTAACATAGAATATTACTATGTTATTTTTTAATGGAGGAAAATATGCAAAGAGCAAAAATAATAGTAATAGAAGGAACAGATGGTTCAGGAAAAGAAACACAAAGCAAAAAGATAGAAGAATACTATATTTCTAAAGGCTTAAAAGTTAAGAAATATTCTTTTCCTCAATATGATACTCCAACAGGTAAAATTGTAGGTGCATCATATTTAGGCAAACCAGAGTTAGGTGAATCAGTATTTCCAGAAACATCAGCAAAAGTAGACCCGCTTGTTAGTAGCCTTTATTATGCTGCGGATAGACGTTACAACTTTTTAAAATTCATTGAAGAAGAAATATATCAAAATGATATTATAATTCTTGATAGATATACTACATCTAATATGGGACATCAAGCAGGAAAAGCAAAAAATAAAAAAGAAGAAAACCAAATATTAAGATTTATTGAAAAATTAGAATTTGATTTATGTGAACTTCCAAGACCAGATGTAGTAGTATTCTTATATATGCCATTTGAAGCAACCAAAGAACTTAGAAAAGGAAGAGCTGCTGGAGATGGAAATGAAAACAGCGAAGAACATTTAAGAAAAGCAGAACAAACATATTTAGATATATCATCTCGTTATGGATGGACACATATAGATTGTTTAAAAACAAAAAAATTCGAAAAAATTGAAGACATCAAGTCAATCGATGAAATAAGTGAAGAAATCATTGCCACTCTTAATAGTAAACTAGCAGAAGAACCAGGCAAAATAAAAAGAATGACAAGATTTTAATATAAGGAAGTGAGGTAATTATGGGACGTTGGGATAAAGAATATCTTAAGCTATGTAAAAAAATATTGAAGGAAGGAAAAGAGGTAGAAAATAGAACTGGAATTAATACTATTAAAATACCAGCATACAGTTTTGAATTTAATCTTGAAAAAGAATTTCCATTTCTTACAACTAAACAACTATTTTATAGACAAGCTATTTTAGAAATGCTGTGGATTTATCAAGTACAAAGTAATGATGTAAGATGGCTTCAAGAAAGAAATGTCCATATTTGGGATGAATGGGAAGTAGATGAAGATGGTTTTTGGAAAGCAACTCAAATGGTGCCAAATGAAAATGGTAAACTTGTAAAAAAAGAAATAGTAAAAGAATTTGGTAAGGAATGGTCACACACTATCGGAACAGCATATGGATGGATAGTAAAAGAATATGATCAAATGAATAAACTAATTAATACTATTAAAACTAATCCAACTGATAGAAGAATGATAATAAACTTATGGCAAAATAAACACTTAGATACAGCGGTTTTACCATCTTGTGTATGGTCATCAGAATGGGATGTAACAGATGGACACCTAAATGCATATGTTCATCAAAGAAGTTGTGATGTACCTTTAGGACTTCCATTTAATGTCACACAATATTCAGTACTACTTTATATGATTGCTCACGTAACAGGACTTAAACCAGGTAAACTATATTGGAGTATTAAAGATGCACATATTTATGTAAACCAAATCGATGGTATAAAAGAACAAATAAGAAGAGGAAAAGAATTAGAAGACTTACCAGCACCCAAACTATGGTTAAATCCAGAAGTGAAAGATTTTTATGAATTTGATAACAGTAGTGAATTAAAAGATATAAAAGTAGTAAACTATCGTCATCATGGCAAAATATCTTTTCCAATCGCACAGTAGGTGAGATATGAGTTATACAATAATAGCCGCAATAGGTAAAAATAGAGAACTAGGTAAAGATAATAACCTAATATGGCATTTACCTGGAGACTTAAAATTTTTTAAAGAAATAACAACTGGACACTCAATAATAATGGGAAGAAAAACACTTGAATCTCTTCCAAAACTACTACCTAATCGTCATCATATAGTTTTATCAAGTAGAGATGAATTTAATTCGGAAATAGAACACTATAAATCATTAAAAGAACTATTAAACGGACTAAAAGGAAGAAATGAAGAAATATTTGTAATAGGTGGTGCTTCTATATATAAAGAATTTATAGATATCGTAGATAAAATGTATTTAACAGAAATAGAAGCAGAATGCAAAGATGCAGATTCATACTTTCCAGAATTTGATAAAGAAGAATGGCAAAAGACAATACTAAAAGAAAACGAAGACAATAATATTTCATATAAACACGTACTATATAAGAAGAAGTAATTCTTCTTTTTTTTAACAAAAAAATATATTATAATATTTCTAGGAAGTGATAATATGTTTGAAAAATTATTTAATAGAAATATAAAACTTTTACCAATCTCAACTATATTTATAGTACTAACATTAATAATTTGTATTTCATTTCAAATATACTCAAAAAAAATAATCGAAACAGAACTAGAATTAAATTGTATAACATTTGATCAAACTAAAGAAAATGAAAAAACAAGAATAACAGGAATTAAGAATATACTTTTATTAAAAGATAATTATTATTTAGTTATGAATAACGATACATTTTATGTCGCAAAAATATCAGTAAATGAAGTTCAAAAAATAAGAAAAGATTTAAATAAAAATAAAAAATATACTCTATATGGTAAATCCGAAAAAATTGATGATACTACTATAGAAGAGTTTGTTAACACATATAATAGAATAAAAAAAGACGAAACAATAACAAAAGAAGAATATAATGAAAAATTCGGATATATGTATTTGGATCAAAAAAGTACAGGTGACAAGATAACTAAGAAAAGTAATGTTATAATTGCTATATCTTTATTATCAGTCTTCACAGGTATTATAATATCTATTATGTTTATAAGAAATAATAATAAAAATTATAAATTATTAAGAACATTAAGCAAATCAGAAATATCAAAAATTAATAAAGAATTAACAAAATCAAAAAAATACAAAAATATTTATATAACAGATAATTATATTTTAATAGGTAAACTAGGTTTAGAATTAATAAAGATTGAAAATATAATATTTGCATATAAAGAAAATAATAAAGTGATAGTTTATACTAAATCATTAAGCAATCATAAAATAAAAATTAATGACGAATTAGATCTATTAAATATAATTAAATCAAAAAATAAGAATGTATTAATTGATAAAACAACTAAAAATATAGAAACTTTATCTAAAAAATACAATCTTACTATAGAGTAAAAGGAAGTATAGCACTTCCTTTTTTAATTATTACAGCTATTACAATTATTTGAATAACCATTATTAACAAAACCTACACCAAAGATAATAACTAATAATATAAACAATACTAATATAATTGCTGCTCCATAGCCATAACCATATCCACTATTATAATAACCTGGATATACACCATAATTCATTGCATTACCACCAGCATATCCACCATTATATCCATAATAATACATATATTACCTCCTAACTTATCTATATTATTTTATGGCGAGCTTAATATATTGACACTACTAAAATAGTATATAATTTACATTTAATGATATTTTTTGTATAATATACATGATAGAATATGAAGAGAAAGAAAAAAGTAAAAGTATTGAAGTATTTAAATAAACCAATTCTAGTGGCAACACTACTATTTGCTATAGTAGGAGCATTTTTTATATTGGATGCATCTTCTATATCAGCGATACTTACATATGGAAAAGATACACCATATTTCTTTTTCATAAGACAACTTTTCTTTGTAGTTGTTTCATTTATAGTTGCAATTCCCATTTTGAAAATAGAAACAAAACATTATGAGTTTTTATCAGGTGTTGCAGCAGCAATATTTTTAATACTGACTTTATCAAAGATTTTTAGTAATGCTATAACAGGAAATATTAGTACATTAACAATTAATTTAGGAGTTATGCAATTACAACCAGCAGAGTTTTTAAAAGTATTTGTAACACTCTATATAGGAAGTTTTCTTGGTAAATGGAGTAATTGCGAGAAACCAAATTGGATGCTTTTGTTTCCAGTAATAGCCAGTATAGTGGCTGTAGGAGTTGTATTCATAGGAGGAGATTATGGTAGTGCAGCGATAATGGCAGCATTATTTGCATTAATATTTATAAGTACTCCAATAAGAAAAGACATATTATTATCTGATAACAAAAATGATAAAAAATTTGCAACAATGATTAAATGGATAAAAAGATTTACAGTATTTGGTTTAGTATCAGCAGTACTTATATTAAAGTTTGGATATAAAATAATACCACAAGATAAATTAGAGTCAAGTTCAAGATGGAGTAGACTTATTTATACAAACCCATGTGATAGATATGAAGAACAAACTGGATATCAAGTATGCAATGGATTTATAGCAATTGATAATGGTGGACTTGGAGGAGTAGGTCAAGGAAATTCAATACAAAAGTATTTGTACTTACCAGAAAGCCATACAGATTTTATATTTCCTATAATAGTAGAAGAATTCGGAGTATTATGGAGTATAGTTATAATACTAGCATATATGTTACTTACATACTTAGTATTTAGAGTAGCAACTAATACATATAATCTTTCAAACTCAATAATTTGTTATGGCCTAGGAGTATATTTTATGCTTCACATATTTGTAAACTTAGGTGGAGTTCTTGGAATAATACCACTAACAGGAGTCCCACTTCCATTCTTAAGTTATGGTGGTAGTTCATGTTTAGCAACTATCGGAGCATTTACAGCAGTACAAAGAATATACATAGAAAGTCAAATTGAAAAGAAAAATAGAGAAATTAATAAAATAGTTAATAGATAAGGAACATGAGTTCCTTTTTATTTTTCTAAAAAAATGTTATAATGAACAAAAGAAGGTGAAAGAGATGAACAAATTAATTTAAGTATGGCATAAACTTTAATTATGCCAAAAAAGGAGGCATAATATGATAGAAATAAAAAATCTATCTATCAAAGTAAATGATAGATACTTAGTAAAAAATTTTTCTCTTACTCTTAATAAAAATGATAAACTAGCCATTATTGGTGAAGAAGGAAATGGAAAATCAACACTTTTAAAATGTATAATAAATAAATGTAGTTATGCAGAAGTAACAGGTATTATAAATCTAAATAATAACAAGATAGGATACCTAGAACAACATATAACAGAGAACTATAAAAATCAAAAAGTATTTGATTATTTATTTTCAAGTGATAATGACTACTACAGTAAGATAAATAATTTATATAAACAATTAACTATTTTAAATATTAATGATAATATACTTGATAAGAAAATGAATATATTATCAGGAGGAGAAAAAATAAAAGTTGCAATTTTAAAGTTATTACTTGATGATAACGATGTACTTTTATTAGACGAACCAACTAATGATTTAGATATTGAAACTCTATTATGGTTAGAAAATTTTATTAACAAAATAGATAAACCAATTATTTATATATCACACGATGAAACATTACTTTCTAAAACAGCAAATATGATACTCCATATAGAAAGCTTAAAAAAGAAAACAGAATGTAAACATACACTTTTAAAAATCAAATATGATGAGTACGTAAACTTAAGACTTAGAACAATTCTTCATGAAACGCAAATACATAATTATGAAAGAAAAGAACTAGAAAAAAAAGAAGAAAAATTAAAATGGCAAAAACAAAGAGTAGAATTTGAACAAAATAATATTTCCAGAAGTGACCCTCACGGTGGAAGACTTCTTAAAAAGAAAATGCACAATATAAAAAGTCAAGAAAAGAAATTAGAAGATACTGATATAATAGAAAAACCAGATCCTGAAGAATCTATATATTTAAAATTTGAAGATGTTTATATCCCAAATAACAAAAAAATATTAAATCTTAGTAGTTATAATTTAACTATAGGTAGTACAATATTATCGAAGAACATAAATCTAGAAGTACATGGTAATGAACATATATGTATAATAGGTAAAAATGGTGCTGGTAAAACAACATTGATAAGAAAAATCTATGATATTTTAAAAGATAGAACTGATATAAAAGTAGGATATATGTCACAAGATTATAGTGAAGTATTTAATGACTATAAAAATGTACTAGATTACATCACAAATAATAGTAAGAGTAAAGATATAATTACTAAATCAAGAATGTATTTAGGTAATATGAAATTTACTTCTGAAGAAATGGTAGGAAATATAGATAATCTAAGTGGAGGAAGTAAAGCTAAATTAATATTAATGAAGTTAGTTCTTGATAAGTGTAACGTCTTAATATTAGATGAACCTACTAGAAATGTAAGTCCACTATCAAATCCAGTAATTAGAAAAGTATTAAAAGACTTTAATGGAACTATTATATCAGTATCACATGATAGAAATTATATAGAGGAAGTACCAAATAAATTATATATAATAAGTAATAATGGCTTAAATTTAATAGAAAAAGAAAAATTTATAGAGAAATTTATCGAAAAATAGCCAAAAAACTAGACAATGTGTATAAATTGTGTTATTATTATATCGCTTAATCCGATGCATTTATGTATGATTAAATCAAGCACAAAGGAGGATATATAGTATGAATCTAATTGACAAGATCAATAAGAAGCAAATCAACCCAAATGTTCCTGATTTTCAAGTTGGAGACACAGTAAGAGTTGATGTTAAAATTAAAGAAGGTAAAAGAGAAAGAATTCAAGCATTCGAAGGAATCGTAACTGCTCGTAAAGGTGGAAGCGTATCTGAAACTTTCACAGTTAGAAAGAAAAGTGGAAGCGTTGGAGTTAATAGAATTTTCCCAGTTAATAGCCCATTAATCGATAAGATCACAGTTGTTAAAAAAGGAAAAGTAAGAAGAGCTAAACTTAACTTCTTAAAAGGTTTAACAGGAAGCTTTAGAATTAAAGAAAGAAATTAGGTTTTACACCTAATTTTTTATTAATAAAAAGGAGACTAAATGAAAAAAATATGGTATTCAATAAAAGACTATGTTTATATAGTTTTAATAGTAGTACTAATAAGAACGTTCTTAGTAACACCAGCTGCAGTAAGTGGAAGTAGTATGGAAGATACTTTAAAAAGCCATGATTTAGTTATTATAAATAAATTGGTTTATAGAATTAAAGATATTGAAAGATTTGATATCGTAGTAGTAAAAAATACAGAAGATAACGATAAAATAATTAAAAGAGTAATAGGACTTCCAAATGAAACAATAGAATATAAAGATAATAAACTCTATATTAATGATAAAGAAGTAAAGACAAATATAGACTTTAAAGATACTGATGATTTTAAAGTTGAAACTAAAGAAGATGAATATTTTGTTTTAGGAGACAATAGGCCAGTATCAAAAGATAGTAGACTACTTGGAAACTTCCATAAAAAAGATATTATTGGAAGAGTAGGAATAAGGTTCTATCCATTCGATAAAATAGGAAAAATAAGGTAATAATGGTTTCATTATTACTTTTTTTATGTTAAAATGATAATAGTAGGAGTTATCATGAATAAAAATGAGTATTTAAAAATAGTCAAAGAAAAATTCAGTAAGAATACACAAGCCATTGTAATTAGACAAATAAATAATTATTATAAAGCAAAAGATAATTATAAAATAGAAAATTCTAAATATGATACAGGAGATAAAGTAAAATTACAAAAAGGAACATTACTTCATGGAACATATAAAAATTTAGAAGGACTAAAAGAAATATTAAAGAATGGTTTAATATCAAGTTGGTTTGCAAATGCTAGAACATCTAAATATCCAAGTAGTGTAAGTGTATGGAATTTAAAACAAGATTATTATTTAAAAGATTATATAGATTTTTATTCAGGAGGAACTATTCTATATGCTGGAGTATTTGAAAATGGAAAAGATACACAAATTAATAAAACAGCAGTAATTCCATATTCAAAGATGAATAACATCATAGAAGAATCAAAAAAGTATGATTGTCATATGTGGACACTCGAAGAAACTAAAGAAGCGAGATTCTTACCAAGCTTACTTCAAGATAGAGTACAAATCGGAATAATTTTTGATAGTGATAACAAATATATAGAAAAATTATTAAAAGGAGATATCTTATCAAACACTATTTCAAATAGAAAACTAAAAGAATTTGTAAATCCAGCATACTATGAAAGATTCATAAAAGATAAAAAACATAAAGATGATTTCTTTACTGATAGAGAAAGCGCAATAATATTTGGAATACCTTCAAACTTCATAGAAGGAATATTAGTTGGAAGAACTTATGAAAAAGAAACTAAAATATTAGATGAAATAAAAAAACTATTACCAAACTCATATATATGTAATTTAGATGGCATAGTTATAAGGTGATAATATGGAAGGAAAAGTTATTTTAATAGGCGGAAACAAAAGAGCAGGTAAAACAACATTATCTAATCTACTACATAACAAATATAATTTTAACCAGTATAATTTTGATATGTTATTAGACTCTTTAGAAACAACATTCAAAGAATTAGATGATGGAAACGATAACAAATATATAGAATTACTCGATAACATGATAAATAGAAGTCTTGCTGATGCTAAAAGCTACGGAATAAGTACCATATACGAATATATTTTTACACCAGACCAAATATCAAAATTAAAAAATAGAGACAATATTAAAGTTTATTTTTTAGCAAACTTAGATGCAACTGAAAACAATATTGAAAGCGATATGCAAAAATATTCCAAATCTTATGATTGGCCAATGACTGCAACAAAAGATGATATAAAAAGAAATATCAATTATATTTTAAACAGAAATGAATTACTCAAAGAAGAATGCAAAAAATATAGTTTTAGGTTAATAAACACTAGTAGAGAAGATAATAGAATTAAAGTATTAAATGATCTAGTAGAAGAAATAATGAAAGAATAAAGTTTTATGAAAGATATTAAATATAAAGAAAATAATTATCAATTTCACTATAGAACATCAGGAATAATCTATAATAAAGATAAAACGAAAATATTACTTTTTAAATCATCAAATAGAGAATTTTATATGCTTCCAGGTGGTAAAGTAAATGAACTCGAAAGTAGCGAAACTGCTCTTAAAAGAGAAATAAAAGAAGAAACAGGATTAGAAATAGAAATTAAAAATTTTAAAGCATTTTGTGAGGTGATCGTAAAAGATAAAGATAAGACATATCAACAAGTGGATACAGTTTATGAAGGAATTTATTCAAAAGATATAGAAAATAATGAATTTTGTGGGCTCGAAGGAAATTGGTGTTTATTTAAATGGATAGATATAAATGACATAGATAACATCTTAATAGAACCCAAAAATATAAAAAATATTTTAAAGAACGAAAAAATTATTCATATAACAGAAGGATTTTAATAAAAGGTGAGTTATGAAACAAAGCGATATTGAACAATTAAAAAGAATAGGATATACAGAAGAAGAAATAAGAGTAGCTTTAGGAGAAGTTAGTAAAATAGATCTATATCCTCAAGAAAAAGAAGCGTTAGGTGAAAAACGTGATGATAGAACAGTATATGTAACACCACAAAATGGTGAAGAACAAAAAACAAGTTCCATAATGATGGGTTATAATAGACAAGGAATATCTTTAGAAAATGGAAGTTATGTTAGTTTTGAAGAAGTAAGTGCAGCATTAAGAAGTGCATTGTCAAGCGATGGACCAAATGTAAAATATGCATGTAAGAGAACAGGTAAAAAAGTAGACAGTTCAAGACTTATAGAAGAGATATTTAATGAAGCTGTTAAACAAAACAGTACAATTAAATTAACAGAAGATGAAGTGATGCAAAATCAACACTCAGCAGCTGTTTCATTAGTTGAACATTCAAAAGGAGTTACACATAATAAAGGTGTAATGATGCTTGGAAACGAGCCAGTTAAGTTACCAAATGGAGAATACATTTTAGCAGGTGAACTACAAAGAGCATTAGGAGACTATGTAAAACTTACTCCAACAGTAATAGAAAAAGAGCCAGAACAAAAAAACAAAAAATATAGAGTAATTGATAGAATAAAGAAAAAACTACGAATACTCCCAGTCATCATAGCTCTAACAGCAACACTATTATCAGGTTTTAAAATGATGCCAACTTATACTAATCAAACAGTATTAGATAGTAGAGTTGCAGCCGCAGTTGAAGTCACAAGTAGAGAAGAAAAAACTGATGAACAAATATTAGAAGATGCAATTGAAAAAGTGGGTACTATCACTACTGGAAGTAAAATAGATATGGGGGAAGGTATAGATTACCATGAATCAAGTGACTATAAATATGGTGGAGCAAACAAACATGCAGAGTTTGGTGGAAAAATTAGAGAAGCCGGAGAATATAACGTTGATTATATTTCAATATTAAATAATGGTCATATAGAACAAGTAAAATACAACGAAGGAGAAAGCTTAGGACAAAATCTAAAAGAAACAGCTGATAGACTAGGAGTTTCAATAAGTGATTTAGAATCATACATTCACGTAGGAGGTCCAGTATCAGGATGGGTATCAACTGATGACTTAGTAAAGTTTCAAGCAGGTCAAATAAAACAAAGTGAAAACGCTTTCATAGAAAATAAACTCAAAGGGCAAACTGATAACTTCAATGGAAACACTATTTCAATAAATGATAATGGCGAAGAAGTAACATTACAAGTAGTAGATGAAAATGGAAAAGAATTAAAATCAGGATCATTAATAACTGGCAGTAATGGTGAAACTTATAGATTAGATAGTCTTGATACAAAAGAAATAACAACAACTAAAGTAGAACAGGTTGAAACAGGAAGCCATCTAACATGGAGCATACACAATATAAATGCAGAAACAGCACTTTTAGCAGCAGCTGCATCAATAGTCGCATCAAAACTAGCTTCTAAAAAAGAAAAAAAGATGGTTACACTAACAGAAGAACAAATTGAAGAAAAAGTAGAAATGGCAAAAAGTAGATTTACAAACAATAGTGAATTTGAAAAAGCAGCTAATAAACTTGTAAATAAAAATATAAAACCAGAAAAAGTAGAAAATGCAAACTTAAAATCAGCACTAATAGGGCAACAAATAACAGTTGAAGATATAGAAAATTTAGGAGGTCCACAATTATGAGAGAAGATTCATCTTTTAATCAATATATAAATGCATATAAAAAATTACCACTTCAAAAGAAAAAGGAAATGGTTAATGAAGAAACAAAAAAATTAATAGCTTTTATTGAAAAAATAAATGCAGATATAGGTATTAAAGATCAAACATTATTTAATAGAGAAATATTAGATTTAAATAGTGACAATATTAGTGATGATGATTTTACTGAAGCAATGTTTGTATATATACATGTAATTAGAGAGTCATTAGGTTCATACTTCAACAAAGTATCAGAAATATTATATAAATAAGGAGGATTTATGATAGAAACAGGTGAAATTATAACATTGGATAATAATAAAGAATACATTTGTTTTAGTACTTTAGAACACGAAGGAAAACATTATCTATATTTAATTAGTAACTTTAAACCACTAGAAATTAGATTTGGTATTCAAACTATGGAAAACGGTGAAATAAGTATAGAAATAATAAATGAACAACAAGAAAAACAAAAAGTATTAAGTTTATTCCAAAATAAAATGTAGAAAATTAATTCTACATTTTTTATTTAATTTCAGTTCCTCCCCATTCAATAACAGTATAACCACTTCTATTAGCTTGAGTTAATTCTTGCTCTTTAATAGATATTTTACTATCAAGACTCTTATATATCATAAGTATTCTTATTAAAGTTTGAGGTTTAGGATTAATTTCTAAAGGCATATTTTTATTTATCTCATCCACACTAGCAAATCTAATATAATTATATTTATTATTTTCTAATCTTGGTAACCAATATATTATAAATTCTTCACTTTCTCTTTCATTAAGTCCAAGTATTTCTAATTTTTCTTCTAAAAATTTAATACTATCTTTTCCTTCAACAATAAATCCATCATCAGTATTAAAGTTAACTATATTTTTACTTTCATAATATAGGGAATAAAGCTTTCTATTAGTTTTTAAATCTACCAAGTCACCATTACTACTAGCTCTTACATTCCATTCATTATTATATTTAGGATAAGAATGAGTTATCAAATTTTCATTAAGTAATTTAACACTTATATTTTCATCTTTAGTAGGGTATAAATAAATAATTGGTTTATCAACTGTAACATTATTTGGATCATATGTAAATCCATATTTTTTAATATTTTCAAACTCTTCCTCTGTATACACTGTTACTATATCTAATTTTGTAATATCTTTACTAACAGGTATAACAATAGTATAAGCAGCACTATCAGCTACAACGCCACGTGAATTTTCCCACATATAAAGTTTAGCAATATCGTTATCAAATTCTACATGAGCAACTCTAGCTTCCATACTAACTGAATTAATTCTACAATAACTAACTACAATATAATTTTTAGTTCTGTCTAAATACTTCATCTTAATATTATTGCTTTTAGCATATTCTTTATATTCATCAAAACTTAATACTTTAGTAATATTAAATCCACTAGGTATACTTTCAGTATCATTAAAATAACTATATTCAATATCATATACACCCTTATAGTCTCCTTTAATAACATAATAATCTTTACTATCATAACTATATTTAACAAGAGTATCACTAATATTATACTTATTAATTTGAATTCTAAAATATCTATTATAAATAAATAAGATACATAATATTACTAGAATACCTCCAACTAAATAAAACAATTTCTTTTTCATACGATCACTTCCTATAATAAGTTTATCAAATTAAAACACGCATCACAATAAAAAAATATAATTATTTTGAAATAAAAAAAGTAATAATTGATTATAAAACATATATAATTTAATAAAAGAATATTAAGGGTGAAAACTATAGAAGATTTTATTATAAATATAATGAATAGTTATGGATATTTAGGAGTATTTTTGTTAATATTACTAGAAAACATTTTTCCTCCAATTCCATCAGAAGTAATACTATTATTTGGTGGCTTTATGACTACATACTCTAGTCTTAATATTTTAGGAGTCACCATGTCTTCTACTTTAGCTTCAGTTTTAGGAGCCATCTTTCTATATAAAATTGGGTCTATCTTTAACAAAGAAAAACTAAAACATCTTACTTCAACAAGACTAGGCAAATTCTTAAGAATTAATAATAGTGATATAGATTCATCATTTAATTATTTTCAAACTAAAGGAGAAAAAACTATATTTTATTGTAGATTTATTCCACTTATTAGAAGTCTTATCTCACTACCAGCAGGCATAAATAAAATGAATATAACAAAGTTTATTATTTATACAACATTAGGTTCATTAATATGGAACGTAGTCTTAATAATACTTGGACACGTAGTTGGTAGTAACTGGAAAAGTATATTAAAAATATTTGATTTATATTCAGTTTACACAGTTACATTAATATTTATAATATTAATATTTCTAATAATTAAATTTTATAAAAAGAAACTTAAAGAGTAGAAGAAAATGCTACTCTTTTATGCTATAATCGAAGTAGAGGTACAAAATGATATTGAATGTAAGTGGAAGAACAGATATAGTAGCATTCTATACAGAATGGTTTATAAATAGATATAAAGAAGGATATGTTGATGTTAGAAATCCATTTAATCCAAGCTTAGTTAGTAGAATAAAATTTGAAAATGTTGATTTGATTATGTTTTGTACTAAAAATCCACTACCTATTATTAAATATTTAAAAGATATAGATAAACCCATATTATTTCATATAACTTTAACACCATATAAATGCGATATTGAACCCTACGTACCAGATAAAACAAAAATAATCGAAGGTATAAAAGAAATATCAAATATAATTGGTATAGATAATGTATGTGTAAGATATGATCCAATATTTATAAGTGATAAGTACACAGTAGAATATCACATAAAAGCATTTTCTAAATTATGTAGTTTACTTAATGGCTATGTTAAAAAAGTAATTGTTTCTTTTATAGATAATTATAAAAATGTAAGAAGTAATAAACAGTATATAAATGATTTACCATTCACAGAAGAAATTTATAAAAAAATTGGTGAAAACTTTAGTAAAATAGCAAAAGAAAACAATATGACAGTTCAAACATGTTTTGAAGATAGAAATCTAACAAAATATGGATTTATAAAAGGAGAATGTATTTCTGCTGAACTTGCTTTTAAATTAACGGGTAAAATATATAAACCATGGAAAGCTAGAAAGGAAAGAAAATGTAATTGCGTAGAAATGGTAGATATAGGTGCTTATAATACATGTAATCATTTATGCAAATATTGTTATGCTAACTATGATGAAAAACAAGTAAAAAATAATATAAAACAACATGACAAAAAAAGTTCATTATTAATTGGAGAATTAAAAAGTAATGATATAATAAAAGAAAGGATAAAGTAATTATGAAAATAGTATTTAAAAAACTATCACTAGAAGAAAACATTGAAATAGTTAAATGGACACTATTTGATGAAAATGAAATAAGTAATTTTAGACACTACGCTATAGAATTATTTCCTGAATTAGAGAGTGTCAAAGAAAATGAAACGTCTAAAATAGATGGGTTAGTCACTAAAAAATATGATGAATCTTTAAGTATTATAGAAAGTGAAATAGAAAGATATACTAATCTATGGAATAAATATAATGATAAATATTTTAATGAGTTAAAAAACTATCTAAACGTAGAAGTTCCTTTTGACGAAGTAATCGCATACATCGGTATAATACCAGTGTTCCCAAGAAATATAACTAATCATACATTTGATTTAGGAATTAATCTTACTCCTGAAAAAGTAATCGAAGTATGTGCTCATGAAACATTACATTTCTTTTGGTTTCAAAAATGGCTAGAACTTTATCCAAATACTAAACGCGAAGAACTAGAATTTCCTCACAAAGTATGGCAATATAGTGAAATGGTAACTGACCCAATATTAAATAGTAAAACATTTAATAGTTTGTTTCCATTCACTGAAAAAGCATACGATAGTTTCTATGAACTTAAAGATGGAAAAGTAATGGATAACTTAAAACATATATTTAATGAAGAAATTTCCATCGAAAACAAAATAAAGAAAGGATATACTTATATAAGTAGTTTAGAAATATAATGAAAGAATTATTTAAAAAGAAAGAAACACTATTTACAATATTATTAATAGTTATCTATGTAGTATTAAATTCATATTGTATTAATTCCTTTGGTACTACTAGTTATATAACAACTATTATAAACACACTTATCTCAGTGCTTCTAATAGTTTTAATTAAAGCATTAGATAGAACTAAATACTATGGACTAACCAAGGTAAAAAACTCAAAAAAATACTTATACTTTATACCATTACTAATAATAGGAACAGTTAATATATGGAATGGTTTTAATATAAATAATACACCAAAAGAAATATTATTTTATATTCTAACTATGATAAATGTAGGCTTTATAGAAGAAATAATATTTAGAGGATTCTTATTCAAAATGATAGAAAAAGACAATCTAAATAAAGCTATCATAATAAGTAGTTTAACATTCGGAATAGGTCACATAGTAAACCTACTAAATGGTGCGACCCTAATACCAACACTATTTCAAATATGTTATGCAGTATCACTTGGATACTTATTTGTAACTGTATTTATAAAAAGTAAATCACTACTTCCATGTATAATTACTCACTCACTTATCAATTCACTCGCAATATTTAATGTTCAAAATGAATTATCTACATACTTAATACCGGTAATTCTAATAATAATATCATTAAATTATTCATTCTATATTAAAAGGAGTTAACAATGATAAAACTAAAAGATATAAATTATGAATCAATCGGTGTTAAAGGAGAATTATTCTTAGTAGAAGACAATCAAAAAGAAGGTTTCAATTTTCCGTATACTTTGTTTATACCTGAAGGGGTAGAAGAGAATACAAGTTTAATAGTTGAAGGCGCAAACACTGGTGAATCTAAAAATGATATAAAAATTGCTATAAATGATGTAATTGATAGATGCATGGATGTGATGATTATAGATGCAAATAGAGAAACAAGATTTCCAATATTAACTCCGTGCTTTCCAAGAATTCATACTAAAGAAGATGGAGGAATATATACTCACATGCTTACAAGTACATCTTTAAATTATAAACGTTTTGGTTTAGAAAGAATAGATAATCAACTTGTTAATATGATAAAAAGTGTAGAAAAACTTTTAAAAGAAAAAGGTATAAATATTGATCCAAAGGTAATATTAGATGGATTCTCAGCATCTGCTAAATTCGTTAATAGATTTGCATTACTTCATCCAGAAGTAGTTAAACTTGTTATTGCTGGAGCCTGTAGTGGTACAGGTATACTTCCATTAAAAGAAATGAATAATGAAAAATTGCTTTATCCAATTGGTAGTGGAAACATAGATGAGATAACCGAAAGTAAACAAGAAGAATTTAAAAATATAAAACAATTCTATTATATGGGGACACTTGATCCTTTAGACAATGATCCACTTGGTGAAAGGGAAGATGGTGCACTCATAAGTCCTTCATCAATAACAAAAGAAGAAAGCAAACAATTATATAAGTTTATTGGTAAGAAAATGCTTCCGGATAGATGGAAAAACCTTCAAAAGATATATAAAGACTTAGGAGTAAATGCGATATTTAAAACATATGAAGGATACGGACATACACCAGAACCTGCCTTAAAAGACATAGAAGAATTACTAAAACAAGAAATGAGAATAAAAATCCCAAGTAGGAGATAAAAATGATAACTATAATTAATAATGATGAAATGAAAATAAGTGTTTCAAAAAGTTTTACAGAAAATGATGATACACCAGATAAAAGAAGCATAAGTGATTATATACTAGAAAAAACAAAAGAAAGATTTGATTTCTATAGAGAACTCTTTAATAAAGAAAAACTAGATAAAATAGAATTTATACTTTTTGATGATTATGAAGAATGGAAAGAATTCTATATATCAAGAAATCATAGAGAACCACCAGAATACAGTAGAGGTTGTTTTGAGAGTGAAAATAATCTATGTTATAGCGTACAAAAAAGTGGAGTCTTATATAGCACACCACTATGGTTTCATACAATATCTACTAATGCACACGAAGCATTCCATATATATTATAAAAAATATATCTATAAAGATGACAGAGTTGTATGGTTTGATGAAGGCTTAGCTCAATACTTATCAGGAGAAGATGACTTATGGATAAACAACGAAGAAAGACTAAACTCAGTATTCTTAGAATTTTATGATAATTATAAAGAAATAACTAATTTAAATGATAGAATACAAGGTAATAGTAGTATACCTGATGATTTAATATTTTTAAGAAAAGGTGTATTTGATGGATATAAAATGAGCTTGCTCGCAATGAAATACTTGGACTCAAAATATGGAATTTCTTATATCAAAGAATTAATGAAAGATAATAAAAAAGTTAGAGAAATAGGCACAACCATTATAAATGATATGATAGAATATTATAAAGAAAGATTTAATATAAAGGATAGAAAATGATGATTTAAGGCTCATTATTAAATCAAAAACTGGTAGGGACATAAGTATGCTCAACATCAATGAAAGTGAAGTTATATTTAAGAAAAATACTAAATTTAGAATAACTTCATCATATAATAAAAACAAAAAAATATATATTGAATTGGAAGAGGCATAGAATGAAAAAAAAGATTGAATTTAAAGATATTCCGAAAGGAAAGGAAAAAGATAGATTTTATTATTTTCCAGTATCAAAAAAAAACAAAAGTTAATACCAATACACCATTTATGAGAGAAATTCACAAATTGGTTAATGGTGAAATAAATGAAATTGATTTAAAAAAAGTAAAAAGAGACTTTAAAACAGATCAAAATAGGGAAAATATCAAAGAAAAATGAAAAGCTACTTAAAAACAATGAAATAAAAAGAAATGATGAAGTGGTTTTAGCAAGATATTTAACAAGCGAAGATAATCCAGGAGTATGTACTAGATATAAAGATTCAGAAGGAAGAGATGTTTATAAAATAGTAGATGCCCTTAAAGAAGTAGAAGGATTCTACAAATACAGTATGAGAAACAATGTAACTCAAGATGAAGTAATAATAGAGTAGTGTGTTAAATAATAAAAGGAATTAAATATGACTTATGAATTAGATATTAATAGAAGAGCATTTAATGCAATAAAAAACAAAACAAAAAGAATAGAAGTAAGAGCAACAAAACTTGAAAAAGATTCATTTGACTATAAAGTATTAAAAGAAAATGACATAATAGATTTTACTTCGGACTCTGAACATCTATTAGTAAGAATAACAGATATAAACCATTATAATACTATAGAAGAACTTCTTGTAATGGAAGGGACAAGGTACACTTTATCATCAACAAATGATTTTAATAAAGGAGTAAAATCTATAAATAGTCTAGATGGATACAAGGAAGCAATAAAAAAATGGAGGTTATGCAATGCACTCAGAAGTAATTTATGAGTAACTGAAAGAACAATATAGTAGGTTAAAGCCTACTTTTTAGATGCAAAAAATATTTAAAATTATATAAATTTATATTGACAAACACATGTTTGTAATTTAATATATAAGTACATTGATTGAAGGAACATAATATTAAAAACAAACTAGAAACCATATCAAATTTGTTCAAAGGAAATGAAATAAGAAAATAAACATAATTATTAATACATTATAATTTTAGAAGGGGGATCAATAAATGAAACTATTAAGTGACAAAGGATCAGAATTTATAGTTTATAGTGATGAAGATTATGTATATAAACTATTTAGAAAAGATTATAAGTTAAAACATAAAACAAAAGAAGAACTAGAATACATGTCTTCAATAAGAACAAAAAGAATATTGATGCCAACTTCATTAATTATAAAAGATGGCGAACTAAGAGGATACAAAATGCCTTATATAAAAGGGAAATCCAATATACTAGATGCAAAAATGGAAGATTTAATTCAAGAATTACGCATCGTAGATGAAGATATAAAATTGCTAAGTAAAGCATTGATAAGACTGATGGATATAAACTTAGAAAATACAATTTTTAATGGTGAATTATACCTAATAGATCCTGGCAACTATTTTTTAAATGATATTAAAGATTTGATTTCATACCTAACGATTATAGGCCAAAATACCACCAATAAAAAAGAAATAATTGAATTGTGGAATTATGATAAACTTAATAAATTATTAGATGAATTATTATTCATTAATAATAATGAAGTTGATTTCTATTTACTAAGAAAGATAATAGAATTCTTTAACTGCGAAAGAACTAAAATAGGTGCTAAATTTAACCTAAGTATACTCGAAACGCATTTTGATAGAACACTAACTGTAAGAGAAGCTATAAACAAGTTTATAAAAAAACACATAAAGATAGATGAGCAAGAAAAACAAATATTTTTATCATTAATTAAGAAGTAAAAAAATTATAAAAACAAAAAGAGTTTTCCTATAACACAACATATAAGTTCTATAAACTAACATAAATTATATACAATCAAAATATAAAGTATGATATAATTTGATTAAAGTAAAGGAGAAAAATATGAAAATAAAAAAAGAGGAATTAGCAGAATATATTTCACGAGCTTTTGATAACGAGTATATAAAACTGTTAACACAAGATTCTAAAAGTAGAGCTGAACTACTTGAACAACTTAGTAATCTAAGCAGATTTATCTTCGCCTACGTAACATCAACAGGAGATTTATCTCAAGAAAGTCTAAATACTATTTTATATGATTTTGTTATTCATAAAAATGAGCCACTATCATTAGATAAATATTTTGGTAATTATATTTTTCCACTTATTGAAAACAAATATAAAAAAGATCATGGAATAGAAGGACCACTATCATTAATTGATTATAATAATATCTATAAAGAAATGTCTGTGAATTCTAATAGTAATAAATTTTTTACACATTCTTTTTCTGGAGCCTTATTTAATGATATTTCAGAAAAAGGATTAGATGCTAAAAGTGAAAAATTTAAAGATGAATTTCGTTTCTTATCATACTTTGGTTTCAAAACCCCATACGCTCGTGGAAAACTACATATAACAGAATTATCGTATCAAACTATGGGCTATGCCCTTCAGCCATCAGAAATGGCTAGAATGGTACTTACATCACATACAGATTTAAAAGAAGAAGATAGTGAAACAAGCTTAGAATATTATCACAGAGTTATCGAAAATTTAGAATTAAAAAATTGTGATGAAGAAAACTTAGAAACCATAAAAGATTACTTAACTGACATAAGCAACTTTTATTTTTCGAATGACAAAAGCTGTATAGCAGTAATTGAAGGTGATAACAAAAGAGAATACGATGATAGTATTTCACCATTTATGTATGTTCTTTCTAATGAATATGAATATCAAAAATTGTTAGAAAGCGATGAAACCTTCAGAACAATGTATGAAAAAACAGATACAGCATTAAGAAATTATGGCGATAAGGGGGTAGAAATATTAGAAATATTTGCTAATTATATGCATACTAAATATCAAGGCTCTAGAGAAACTGCTATCTTAGATCAAACAATAAAAGATATGTTTTTAAAAAATGTTACAACTTTTGCTATTAAACATTTTGAAGTTGCCAATGGAGAAGGTTATGTTGTAGAATCAGGTCATATTTCTCCAGATAAATTTGCTATCGCAACAATACCCAATCCATTAATTTATTATCCAGAACATAAAAAAGGTCCAAAAATAGAAATTGAAAGTATGATAGAAAGACAAAAAGAAAGTGAAGAAAAAGGTCTTAGTAAATAGATAAGGCGCTTAGTTATCCTAAAAATAAATAATATGTTATAATAGTTCCTAAATAAGTTTTATTTTAAAACATGAAAGGCGTGATAGTAATGGAAAAAATTGAAAATAATGGGGAGATTAGAAAAAACAATATCAACTGGTATCCAGGTCACATGGCCAAAACTAAAAGAGAAATAGGAAATATTATGAGTATGGTAGACATAGTAATCGAAGTAATTGATTCAAGAGTTCCATTCTCAAGTAGAATACCAGATTTAAAGAAAATAACAAGAGAAAAACAAAATATAATAGTATTCAATAAATATGATTTATGTGATAAAAAAGAAACAGAAAAATGGATTGAAAAATATAAAAATGAAGGATATATAACAGTTACATGTGATTCTAAAAATTCAAATGATTATAAAAAAATTATAGAAGAAGTAAGAAAGTTAATGACTGAAGTAAATAAGAAAAGAGAAGCAAAAGGAATGCTTCCTAAAAAGGCAAAATGCTTAGTAATTGGAGTACCAAACGTAGGAAAAAGTACGTTAATTAATAAACTTGCTGGAAGAAACATAGTGGGTGTTGGTAATAAGCCAGGAGTTACAAAACAAATAAACACTATAAAAATAAATGAAATTATGGATTTATTAGATACTCCAGGAATATTATGGCCTAAATTTGAAGATCAAAGTGTCGCATTAAACTTAGCATCTATGACAATTATCAAAGAAGAAATTCTAACTATAGAAGAAGTTGCGATTCATATACTAAAAAAACTTGATAAATACTATAAAGAAATTTTACAAAAAGAATTTGGAATAGATTATTATAATGATGATGAAGTAGAGGAATGTTTTACAAAAATATCTAAATATAAAAATATACCAGTTAATGGAGAAGTAGATTATGAAAGAGTAAGCTTAGTAATACTAAACTCAATCAAACAAGAAAAAATAAAAGGAATAACATTTGATAGAATATAGTGTATCATAAATGTAACAAAAGCATTGACAAGATATAATAGTAATGTTATAATGAACACGTAATCAAAAAGGGGGTTTTGATTTAAATGAGTAAATTTACAGAAAGAAGACAAAGTGCTTATAGTGATATGGTAGCATCAAAATGTTTCATAAAATATAGAGAATATTTTGGAAATGCAGATACTGCTAAGATAATTGCAAAAACAATGAATGCAGGATGTACTACAGATGCTAATGTAGATGCAATTATAAAATTGTTTAGTGCAATTTTTAGAGGTAAAGGTTTTACTGAAGAAGAATCTATAAAATTTCTAAATGCAAATAAAAGAATATTCGAAATGAGTTATAACCAAGTGTTAACTGTTTTAGCTATAACTGAAACAGCTGGGTTAAGTGAAGAGGCAGTATTTGAAAAACCAAGTTTCATACTAAGAGCACATGAACCAAAAAAATTCTATGATTCAGTAAGGGTTTGTAGAAGAGATGATGAACAACCATCATTAGAAAGAATTTTAGAACTTGAAAATGAAGACAGAAAAATAGAATTTAAATATGATAAATCTAGAATTGATATGTACAAAGGTATATATAGATCAAAAGTACTAAAGAAATTAAAAGAACAACAAGAAATAGAAGGTGCAATTTTAAAGAGAACTGAAGAATAATCAGTTCTTTTTTTGTGAAATTTAAGTTTTAAGGTTTACATTTAACTAAATTACTTTTATAATAAATACTCGTACACAGGAGGAAGCATGATTAAGAGTAATTTACCAGTTATTTTATTAAAAAATCTTGTATTACTTCCTTATCAAGAGGTTAGAGTTGAAATAAAAAGTGACGTAAGTAAAAAAGTTACTGAAATTTCAAAACTATATCATGATAGCGAAGTCTTAATCGTTTGCCCCCTAAATTCTCTTGAAGAAAAACCAGATACATCAGACTTACCTAGAATAGGTGTAGTTGGTAAAATAAAAAGTATAATAGATTTGCCTAATGGAAACATGAGAGTAATCATATATGGTCAATATAGAGTTAAAGTAATAAGCTATGTAAATTATTCAAATGAAGAAGATATATTAGATAGTATTATCACAAATATTGAAGTGCATGATAGTGAAATAGAATGTTCCGCATATCAAAGAAAACTTATGTCTGAGTTAGAGAGTTATGTCAATAAAAATCCATTTGTTACTAATTCAATAATGTCTCAAATAAGAACTAATATTTCATTAGATAAATTGACTGATTTAATTGGTAACTTCTTACCACTTAGTTTTGAGAAAAAATTAAATTTAATGTTAGACGCATCATCCATAAGTAGAAGTAAACTATTAATAAAAGAACTAGCTATTGAAAGCGCCGTAATGGACTTAGAAGGTCATATAGAAACTGAAATAAAAAAAGGATTAGATGACACACAAAAAGAATTCATATTAAAAGAAAAATTAAAAGTTATAAAGAGTGAACTAGGACAAAATGATACAAAGGATGATGATGTTTTAAAATTCAAAGAAAGACTTGAAAATGGTTTATTTCCAGATAGAATAAAAGCAAAACTAATAACTGAAATAGAAAGATATAATGCAACGAGTGAAGTAAGTCCAGATGCAGGAGTTATAAGAAATTATATAGAATATCTACTATCAGTTCCTTGGTACAATGAAACTAAAGATGAAAAAGATTTATTAAGAATAGAAAAGAAATTAAATGAATCACACTATGGTATGGATAATGCTAAACTTAGAATAGTAGAATATATAGCAGTTAAAAGTATATCACCAGATATTAATAGTCCAATATTATGTTTGGTTGGTCCTCCAGGAGTAGGTAAAACAACATTCGCAGAATCTATTTCACATGCACTTAATAGAAACTTCGTAAAAATATCATTAGGTGGAATGAGTGATTCATCTGAACTAGTTGGACATAGAAGAGCATACATAGGATCTAATCCAGGTAAAATCGTTTCATCTCTTATTAGATGTGAAAGCAATAACCCAGTATTCTTATTAGATGAAGTAGACAAACTAAAGAAAGACTATAAGGGAGATCCAGCATCAACTCTATTAGATATATTAGATGTAAGTCAAAATAAAAGATTTGTAGATAACTACATAGATGAAGAAATAGATTTATCAAAGATACTATTCGTTTTAACAGCAAACGATATTTCAGGTATTCCACCAGCACTTTTAGATAGACTTGAAATAATAGACTTAACTGGATACACAGATAGTGAAAAACTACTTATATGTGAAAATTACTTAATACCAAATATACTAAAAAAAGCAGGACTTAAAAACACAGTCATAAAGTTTGAAACACCAGCTATTATAAAAATTATAGAAGAATATACTAATGAAGCAGGAGTCAGAGAATTAGAAAGATGTATAAGTAAAATAACAAGAAAAGTTATAACAGAACATATAAAAGCATCAAGAAAAATAGTAAGTGTTCGAATAAAAGAAGCTGACTTGCCTCACTACTTAGAACAAGAACTTTATAGTACTAAAAAGACAAAGAAGATAACAAGTACAGGAGTGGTAAGAGCAGTCGCATGTAATAAATCAGGTGGAACAACATTAGATATAGAATGCTCATCATTCAAAGGTAATGGTAACTACACATTTACAGGCTCACTCGGAGATATAACAAAAGAAAGCATAGAAGTGGCAATAAGCTACATAAAAAGTAATAGCAAACTTCTAGATATTGATGAAGAATTCTTTATGACACATGACATACATATACACTTTACTGAAGGATCTAACCCAAAAGATGGTCCATCCGCAGGTATAGCTATCACAACAGCAATTTTATCTCATATTAAAAATCAAAAAATAAGTGATGAAATCTCAATGACCGGAGAAATAACACTTAAAGGAGACATTTTAAAAGTGGGTGGCATAAAAGAAAAATCAATAGCTTGTTTTAGAAATAAAATCAAAACACTTTATATACCAGTAGATAACAAAAATGATATAAATTGGTTAGAAAAAGATTTAAAAGAAAAAATAGAATTCATACCTATAAATAACTACGAAGAACTATTTAAAAAAATATTCCATTAAAGAATATTTTTTTTATTGCAACATATATTTTATTGAAAGGAGAATATATGAAAGAAATTATTCCAATTAAAAAAGATATAATTTTTAAAACTAAAATAGGTGAATTAAACAATATTAGTCTAGATCATGATTATAAAATAAATGAAGACAATGTAGTTGGAACAGTCTCAATAAGTGGTACATACAAAATGACTGAAGCAAGTGTTATAGAAGAAGAGTTCTATTATACAATACCATTCGAAGTAGCTATTAGTTCTAGGATTGATAAAGATACTATCAAAATAGAAATAGATGACTTCAAATATACTATTGATAAAGACATACTAAAAGTAAACATTGAGTTAGAATTAACTTGTGATGAGAGGGAAGAACCTATGGAAGAAGACTATGACTTAGATAATTACATTGATAACTACTTTGATGACAAACCAATAGATTTAAATATAGAAGAACATAATGAAGAAATAAAAGATAACAGCATAAATACAGAAATAAATCTAGAAAAGAATGATATAGATCTAAATGAAAATATAAATAATATAACAAACATAATAAATAATGAAAATAAATATTATACATACAAAATATACATTGTAAGAGAAGGAGATACTTTAGAAACCATATGTTCTAAATATAATGTTACTCCTAATGATTTAAAAGAATACAACAATATTAATGAAATAAACGTCGGAGATAAAATAATAATACAACAAATTAATGAGTAAAAAATATAAAAATAAAGTAATAATAGATAATGACATAGTAACTAAAAAACGTAATGATGATGTTATAGAATTATATGATTACTTGCTTACTAGAAACTTCGATAACTTTCCTAAAATAATATCTAAAGATGAAAGAAATATTAATTATGAATTTATAAAAGAAGAAAAGTATCATGAAATGACTAAAGGAGTAGAATTCATAAAAGTAGTTTCTAGTTTACATTTAAAAACTTTATTTTATAAAGACGTAAGTAAAAATAAATATAAAACTATATATGATAAATTACTAAGTAACATTGAATACTTAAAAGAATACTATGAAAATATTGTAACTGATATAGAAGAAACTGAATATATGAGTCCATCAATGTATTTATTTATAAGAAATTATAGTGCTCTTGATAGTTCACTTGTTTATGCTGAAAAAGAACTTAAAAAATGGTATAAAAAAGTATCAAACAATAGCAAAGAAAGAGTATCTATAATACATAATAATTTATCATTGAGTCATTTCATAAGAGGGGATAAAAATTATCTCTTAAGTTGGGATAATTATAAGGTTGATACTCCAGTTTTAGATATATATAACTTTTATAAAAAAGAAGGTTTTAAACTAGATTTTAACTACTTATTAAAAATATATAATGATAATTTAGAACTAACTCCTGAAGAAAAACAACTATTATATATTTTAATATCTATGCCACCAAAACTAATCAATATAAAAGATGAATCTTTAAATACTATAAATGTAAAAGAACTCTATGATTATATATATAGTGGTATAAGTGTAGTTAGTGAAAATAAATAATCTACTGTATAATTGTAAATGATGTGAGACAAAATTTATAAAAAAATTAAAAGCAATATGATATAGTTACAATGTAATTATTGAATATTGTTTTTTTATAAGTTCTTGTCTCATTTCTATAGGAGAAAGCCAATTTAATGATTGCATTGGAATATTATTTGAACGTTTTAAATATGCTTTCATTTGAAGGATTAAGTCATTATAAGAATAAAATCTTTGTTGATTATTTCTATGTGAACTCTCTACATTACCATTATGTCTAGGAGTTCTAGGCTTAATAAGTTTATGTGTTATATTTAAAGAATTTAATAGGTCATCAACAGGATGAGTTCTATCAGTTTTCATTGTGATAAGTCCTTTCATAAATGTTTGTTTGATAATTACATTTTACTAGGCTTATCATTTTTTTATATATAAAAGTCTCACATCAATTGTAACACTAGAATAACTGAAAATTAACTTTTCAGTTTTATTTTGCACTAAAAAA
>ULVD01091875.1_pt1 | contig 29848 bp, 25 predicted proteins | sample 1959101 | NCBI WGS metagenome assembly ULVD01 (sample SAMEA4835777, study PRJEB28245) | human gut metagenome | biome: gut microbiome; material: fecal sample | place: Denmark | collected 2008
CTCGATAACAGACAAAATAATTCCCGACGACCTTGTTGCCATCGGCGAGATCGGACTTGCCGGCGAATGCCGTGCCGTCGCCTCGCTTGAAAACCGCGTCCGTGAGGTGGAAAGGCTCGGATTTTCACGCGCGGTGGTTCCCTGCCGCAACCTTGAAAAGCGTCATATCGACTGCAAAATAAAGCTCATACCGATAAAGAGCATCTACGAGCTGCTGCCGCTTTTGCGGGACGCAAAGTAAGCGGGCGCTCGCTTCTGAGGAAATAACATGATAATACTTATTTCGGGCGCGTCGCACACAGGCAAGACCCTGCTGGCGCAAAAGCTCTCCGAAAAATACAAATACCCGTATTTGTCGGTCGATCTTCTGAAAATGGGACTGATACGCAGCAAAAACACCGACCTTACGCCCGAGGATGACGATAAGCTTACGGACTACCTTTGGCCGATCCTGCGTGAGATCGTAAAGACCGCAGTCGAAAACGGTCAGAACCTCATTGTTGAAGGCGTATATATCCCATTTGACTGGAAAAAGGACTTTTCCCCCGATCATCTTGAGCAGATACGTTTCATTTGCCTTGTGATGAGCCGCTACTATATAACCGGGCATTTTTCCGATATAAAAAAATACGCCTGCGCAATCGAGCACAGGCTTGACGACTCGGACTGTACGGTGGAAACACTGCTGGAGGATAATCTCCGTTGCCTTGATGGGTGCCAAAGATACAACTGCCGGTACATACTTATCGACGGTGAATACCGGGTAGACCCCGTATTTTGAGTTCACATTTTAATGGGGCGCATCCGAACCGAAAAATATTTTCATCCGCCGGGACGAAGCACATCAGTGCGGCATTCCCGGCTTTTTTTATACTCGGACGGCAGACATCCTACTATGCGCCGGAATGCGGAAATAAAGGAGGTCTGATTTCCGAACCCTACGGCGTAGCAGGCATCGGCAACGCTCATATGCTCAAGAAGCCCGAGGCTCTCGGATATCCGGCGTTTGACGATATATTCCGAAAGCGACACGTTGAAGTGACTGCGGAAAGTGCGCGAAAGATGCTCGCGGCTGTAAAAGAACCGTTCGGAGACGTCTGACACCGAGCGTATCTGGGCATAATTTTCGTCAATATACCGTTTTACCTCGGCAAGCTCACCGGTAAGCGTTCCGGTTGCCGGGGCGGGCCGCTGAGAGGAGGCGGCAAGCACGCCGAAAAGCGAAATTATAAGTGAACGCGCAAGCAGTCCGCCGTACGGTGCATCAGAGCAGACCGCTGCCTCCGCGTCGTGAAGTATTGCCGCAAGACGGCTGTCAGCGGGAATAAGCCTCGATGCACAGGCAGCGCTTCCGTCAAAGCCGGGAATGGGCACTGTGCGCCCCATATATTCAAAGAAATCCGGAAAGAAATAAAGCACATATCTCTCGTAGACCGACGCCGAAAGCAGGCGCGCCGTGTGCATAATTCCCGGCGAAAAGCTGACGGCACAGCCGGAAACTGGAGACATGAGCGTGTTCTCGCCGATATACTCGACGTCCCCGCCCACATACACCAACAGCTCACTGTAATCATGACTGTGAAAGCCTTCGGTAAAGGTTTCTCGTGTGTATCCGGTGGTGCGGTGAGAAAAGATCATAGCATCCCCGATCTCAATATCCTCCCAGCCGTATCGGCTGGTGTGACAGCGGCAGCCGCCCAGCATATGTGTGTCTATATATTCGCCCCGGTTTTCATGTCGCTTTATGTACTGTTCCATATTCCGCCCCTGATATCACAAATATTAAAATCTGCCGTCACATACTCGGTAGCTTTTACGATTTATGTGGTTTATACTTATCTTATCACAAAGAGCGTAGAAAGTCAAGGCGTGAGCCGGGTCGGCCCATGTTTACCCTTGAATTTTTGCGCCCTGCTTTCATCGGAAGGAAAGAAACTAAAAATGAGCGAGCTCAGAAAGACTCTTCACACGGCGGACGTCTGCGTTATCGGCGGCGGTCTTGCCGGAACATTTGCCGCAATAGCGGCGGCGCGCCACGGCGCAAAGGTAGTGCTGATGCAGGACCGCCCGGTTCTCGGCGGCAACGCCTCAAGCGAGATAAGAATGTGGGTTTCGGGTGCCGGAACACGCGTGCGCAACCTCCAGGAGACCGGGATCATGGAGGAGGTAATGCTTGAGAATATGCACATCAATCCCGAACGCAACTTCTCGGTATGGGACTCCATCCTTTACGGCAAGGTAAAGGCGGAGAAAAACATTGAGCTGATGCTCAACTGCGCCTGCTGCTCCGCCGAGTGCCGAGGCGGCAGGATCGAAAGCGTCACCGGCTTTCAGCTTACCACATACACATGGCGCACGGTAAAGGCAAAGATATTCATCGACTGTTCGGGCGACAGCATTCTTGCCGAGCTTGCGGATGCCGAATACATGGTAGGACGCGAGGCAAAATCGGAATTCGGCGAAGCCTTCGGTCTGCCCGAGGCAGACCGTAAGACAATGGGCATGAGCCTTATGATCCAGGCACACGAAACCGACCATGTGTGCAAGTTCACCGCTCCCGACTGGGCATACAGATTTGACACCGATGAGGAAATGAAGTTCAAGCCCCACGAGTGCCTTGACAAAATAAACACCAATTTCTACTGGATAGAGCTTGGCGGCGAGGCGGATTCGATACATGACACCGAAACGACGCGCGATGAGCTTTTGAAGATCGCCTTCGGCGTGTGGGATCACATGAAAAACCGCGGCGACCACGGCGCGGACAACTGGGAGCTTGACTTTATCGGCTTCCTCCCCGGCAAGCGGGAAAGCCGCCGCTATGTCGGCGACTACATTCTCACTCAGCAGGACGTTGAAAACGGCAGACAGTTCCCCGACGAGGTTGCCTACGGCGGCTGGCAGATCGACAATCACCTGCCCGGCGGATTTGCCATGAGCGGCAAGGACGGCGCGCACCTGCAGAAAAAGCGGCTTACCGAGCCGTACGGAATTCCGCTGCGCTCCCTTTATTCCAAAAATGTTGAAAACCTCATGTTTGCCGGACGCAATATAAGCGCAACTCACATTGCCTTCTCCACCGTCCGCGTCATGGCGACCTGCGGCGTAATGGGACAGGCAGCCGGAACTGCCGCCGCTCTTGCCACCGCCTGCGGTATGACGCCCCGCGAGCTGTGCCGCGAAAAGATAGGAGAACTTCAGGATCAGCTTATGGAGGACGACTGCTTCCTGCCCGGCATGAAGCGCAAAATTTCCCCGCTCTGCAACGAAAAAACGCTCTCGGCGGTCTGGGGCGACGCCTCGGCATTGTTAAACGGGATCGACCGCAAGATATGGGGCAGCGACAACGGCTACTGGGGCATCGTTGACCGTGCCGTAACATACACCTTCGACAAGCCGACTCACATTTCCGATTTCCGTCTTATCGTCGACAGCGACCTTGACAGAGAGTACACGGACGGAAATCCCGACGCACTTAACATTTCCATCCCCCTTTTCAAGCGTGCGGATTATGACCACACCACCTTCGGCTTCCCGAAATGTATGCTCAAATCCTTTAAGATCGAAGCGCAGAACGAGAGCGGCGAATGGAAAACCGTTTATGAGACTCACGAAAACTACCAGAGGATGATACGCGAAAAGCTGGATATCGACGCCGTCGCCGTGCGACTGATCCCGCTCGGAACATATTTTTCCGAGTCGCTCTGGACGACCTACGGCAGCGCGCAGGCTCATATCTTCTCCTTTGAGGTAAGATGATGGCGGAAATAAAGTACAATCCCCTGTTTGACGGTGAAAAGCCTCTGCTTATCGCCCACCGCGGATACACGCCCACGGCGCCTGAAAACTCCATTGCCTCCTTTGCCGAAGCCGCAAGAAGACATTACTGGGCAATTGAGACCGACGTTCGCCGCACCCTTGACGGCGTGCTTGTCTGCTGCCACAATTCATCGCTGAAAAAAATGTACGGCGCAGATATGAAGATCGAGGAGCACACGCTGCGCGAGCTTTCAGAGGTTAGGATCTGCACCGGGAACGGTCTTGAAGGACGCCCCGATGAGGAACTGAGGCTCCCGCTTTTCAGCGAATATCTGTCAATATGCGTCCGAGGCGGCTGCGTTCCATTTATCGAAACCAAGGGCTTTGTCGTCGAGCAGACCCTGCGCATGGTCGAGGCATTCGGAATGACGGACAGAGCGGTGCTTTCCTCAGTTGACTTCAGCCATATAGAGGAAGCGCGCCGGGTCAGCGACAGAATTTTTATCCACCATATCTTCACCACCGACGAACAGATGCTTCGCGTGGCGGAGTTTGGAAACGGCGGCGTTTCCTATAACTACCCGGTGCTTGACGATGTCCCTGCGGGACTGGTGGAGAAAACGCATGCAGCCGGTGTGCGCCTCTGTCTGCGCGCCGGAGACACCGCTCAGAACGTCGCCAGAATGATGGACATGGGACTTGACTATATCCCCACTAACCTCATCTGTCCGGCGGATATCCGGCTCTGAGACATACCCAAATATAATATCGGTGCAGTCCGCACGATCACGGACTGCACCGATTGTTTTTGTTTTTGTTTTTATCTTATTTTTGCCGCTCCTTCAAAACCGTGAACAAAGCCCTGCGGGTCAGCGGAGCAGATGTCCCCGCCTATCACGCGTCCGCGGTAGACTATCACGTTGGCAAGCACTCTGCCTCCGTCATAGCCGTCGTAATTCTTGACCTCATAGGTATAGCGCATTACTGTCTTGCGCCTGTATTTTGACAGATCCAGCCCCTGCGACTTCTGAAGCTCGTTGTATCCCGCGTAAACCTTATCAAACTTCTCCGGCAATGTTATCTCTACCGTTTCAAGCGGGTCCTCAGCTACCTCATAGCCGAACTGAGCAAGAAACTTGATCCTGTCCTCATTTGTCCTGATCTTGTCATAACTGACCCTGATCGTCCCGCCGTCCGACGCTCCGACAGACGCCGAGGCTGGCTGATACGCCGGCACAAATATCACAAGCGCGGCAAGCGCCGCTGCCGCGAGCACGATAACGGCGAAAAACCTGATTGTTCCCGCGCGACAAGTATAAACAAACATAGCACAACCGTCCTCTCCCGATATATATCCCGAAACCGCAATTCGGAAACCGTTTGGTAGATTATATGGGCTGTGCGCGACAAATATTCATAAAGTAAACGCCCTTTGCGGTCTTTCATCCCGCAAAGGGCGCAAGTAAATATTGATTTACTATATAACTGCCTCCGCGTTGTCCGCCGCCGCACGGGACATTCCCGTGCCCTCCCGCTCAAAGAAATACTTCACGCGGTGCGACGCAACGCTTTGAACCATGCCCATCAGCAGATACATGGCAAGAGTTGACGAGCCTCCCCCGCTTATAAACGGCAGCGTGATACCGACGACCGGAAGCATTGCAAGGCACATTCCTATGTTTTCAATGCTCTGGATAATTATAAACGCGGCAACACCGACGCAGATAAAAGAGCCTGCGTCCTTACGCGCCGAGCGCGCTATCATGAATATGCGCACCACAAGCACAGCAAGCAGGATAATTACTATCATCCCGCCAAGCATACCGAACATCTCGCACACGGTGGAAAAGGAAAAATCGCTCTCCGCCGAATACAGGGTCTTATAATTTTCCGCACCGGAAAATCCCCTGCCGAAAAATCCTCCGTTTGCCACGCAGCTCTTCCCCTGTAGCGGCTGCATTCCGGTGTCGAGCGGGTCCCCCTCGGGATTGAAGCCGTATATTATGCGCTCCTGCTGGTATAGCTCAAGATGTGGCCAGACATACGGGATCGCAATAAACAGCGCACCGAACACTCCGAGAAAATAAAACGCACTCAGACCGGCGCAGAAAAGCATTATCGCCGCCGCACCGCAGAATACCAGAGTAACACCGAGATCCCCTGATTTGAGAAGCAGAAAGAGTACCACACCCGCGTGCAGTCCAAGACCTGCAAGATGCCATATCTTGTTGATATCCTTTTTAACAAGGTCAAGATGCTTTGCAAAGGTGACGATAAAAGTGGTCTTTACGAACTCGGACGGCTGAACCGTCATAAACCCGAGATCCAGCCAGCTACGGTTGGTTCCCACCGCCACGCCGAACTTAAGCGTAAAAGCAAGTATCCCGACCGAAAAAACCGCGCAGGGTATCCAGAATTTTTTAAGTACGACTTCGTAATCAATTGTCGAGATTATTATCATCGCAATTATCCCGATAACCGTTGCTCCCACCTGCATAATGAACAGGCGTGTTCCGTTTCTCAGATAATTACGTCCGCCGAACAGCATAAGGCAGCTGATGAGGGAAAGCAGCAGCGCACATATCAGCACGCACGGATCTATCCGCCTGAGCTTTTCGCGGTAGGGCGTGGAAAACGCTTTCATGCTTCTTTGTCAGCCTCCTTTAGGATACTGTAGCGGGGCGCAGTCAAGCTCAATACTGTCTGCCCCAGACGACCATATGCTTTGCGGGCTTGCCGCAGCATACGCAAACGTCGGAAAGATGCTCCTCCTCAAAAGGAATGCAGCGCGACTTAACTCCGCCGGTATCGTTCTTTATTTTGTCCTCGCACTCACTGTCGCCGCACCACATCGCCTTTATGAAGCCGGACTTGTTGGCGGCGATGTCAAGGAACTCGTCGTAATTCAGCGCCACCGAGGTGCGCGCGGCAAGATTTTCGGAGGCGCGGCGGTAAAGCTCGTCATGTACCGACGCAAGCGCCGCTTTGACCGCTTCTTCAATATTCTCAAGAGACACGACCGTCTTTTCGCGGCTGACGCGGGAAACAAGCACACAGGTGCCGCTTTCAATATCGCGCGGGCCAAGCTCAAGACGCAGCGGAACGCCCTTCATTTCGTACTGAGAATACTTCCAGCCGGCAGAGTTGTCGCTGTCGTCCAGCTTTACACGGAATTTTGCAGACAGGCGATCGCGCAGCGCAGAGGCAGCTTCAAGCACGCCCTCTTTATGCTGAGCCACGGGAATTATCGCAACCTGAATGGGAGCGACAGCAGGCGGAAGGATAAGCCCGTTGTCGTCACCGTGCGTCATGATGATAGCCCCTATCATACGTGTGGAAACGCCCCATGAGGTCTGATGCGGGTATTTTACCGAGTTGTCGCGGGCGGTATATGTGATGTCAAATGCACGCGCAAAGCCGTCGCCGAAATAGTGCGAGGTACCGCCCTGAAGCGCCACGCCGTTGTGCATCATCGGCTCGACGGTATAGGTCTCCATTGCTCCAGCGAATTTTTCCTTTTCTGTCTTGCGTCCGCGCACGACCGGAATAGCCAGAGATCTCTCATAGAAATCGGCATATACGCCAAGCATCCGGCGCGTTTCCTCCCGCGCCTCCTCCTCGGTCTCGTGCATGGTGTGACCCTCCTGCCACAGGAATTCGGATGTGCGCAGGAAGGGACGTGTGGTCTTTTCCCAGCGCACAACGTTGCACCACTGGTTGTAGAGCTTGGGAAGATCACGGTAGGAATGAATAATATTGCGGTAATGCTCGCAGAAAAGCGTCTCGGAGGTGGGACGGATGCAAAGTCTTTCGGGCAGAACATTCTGACCGCCGACCGTAACCCATGCGCACTCGGGGGCGAAGCCCTCAACATGATCCTTTTCACGCTGAAGGAGAGATTCGGGAATAAACATGGGCATATAAACATTCTCGTGACCGAGCCGCTTGAACTCAGCGTCAAGTATGTGCTGTATATTCTCCCAGATGGCGTAGCCGTAGGGACGGATTATCATGCAGCCCTTGACTCCGGAATAATCGGCAAGCTCAGCTTTTTTGACAACGTCGGTATACCATTGAGCAAAATCAACATCCATTGAGGTTATTTGCTCAACCATTTTTTTGTTCTTATCAGCCATGATGAAAAAATCCTTTCGGGAAGATAACAAAACTTCATTTATACAATTATACAATATTATAAAGCATCCGGCGCAGGATGTCAAGCGCCGGATGAATATTTAAGCCTTTTTGCATCATAAACAGACTTTTTCGGACTCTTTATCGCCCACAAGCTCCTCGCGGAGGCGTCTGTATGACTCGTAAAGCTCCAAAGAGCTCGGATGACCGCAAAAAGCGCGGCTGCCAGGGCGGTTCATGAGTCCGAGATACTGATAGCAAAGCACCTCATCGCAGAACTCAGATACCGCCTCAAGCTGTTCTGATATCCTGTCTATATCCGCAGGAAGCAGGGCGGAACGGTACACCTCACCCTCGAATCGGAACATCTCCATATCCGCCCACAGCGCACTTCTGCCCGAACGGTCATGCGCTCGGCGAAGCGCAGCGTAATACGCGCCGGTCTGGTCGGGAGTGGATTTTCTTACACCTACCTCATCCTGATATGCCACGATATCCACATCAAGAGAATCAAGCTGCCTTACGTATTCGTCATCTGCGGACAAAATATTCGTACCGAACGGCGCGATAAGCGTTTTAAGCCTTGGATCGAGAGTATGCGCAAACGCACTGTAACGGTTGCAATAGTCGATAAATTCGGGTGAAAAATGTCCTCTGATACAGGTCTCGTCGGGATAATACCAACCGACGAAGGACGGATGCGAGCCATATGCGGCGTAAAGCTGCTCCATTGCACGGAAAGCCCGCGCCGTCACCTCTTTGCTCATCATATTCTCGGCAGTGTGCGTCCATATGCCGTAAAACCCGGTCGACACAAACACGGCTATCCCCTGAATATCAGCCTCTGTGAGTATCGCTTCAATCGGATCGTCGCACGCAAATCCCTCGGCGAACGGATAAATGTCGGTCCTGAAATAGGACTCCGCGTGATCCTCATAAACGAGAGATGTGCACATGAGCACAAGATATTTCATGCCAAGACTTTTTATCTCTCTGATCTTTTCGCGCCATTCCTCCGCACCGAAGCTGCGGCAGGCAGGATTCCAGTATTTTCCCTCTGCAATATTGTGATGAGTGAACTCAAACCATGTACCCGAGATCGGCTTTTTCATTGTCACTCTCCTTAAGCATTGAGTATATTCATGAATTCCTCACCCGTTATTGTCTCGTTCTCATAAAGATACTTTGCAAGCTCTCCGAGCTTCGCACGGTTTTCGTTAAGTATCGCCTTTGCGCGCTCATACTGCTTCTTTACCAACTCGACGACCTTACGGTCGATCTCGGTCTGCGTTTCGGGAGAGCAGGCGAGAGCTGCGTCTCCGCCGAGATACTGGTTGTTCACGGTCTCAAGCGCCACCATCCCGAAATCGTCGCTCATACCGTACTGCGTTATCATCGCGCGGGCAAGATGTGTCGCCTGCTCGATGTCGTTTGACGCACCGGTTGTTACCGAACCGACAGCGATCTCCTCTGCGGCTCTGCCGCCAGTAAAGGTGGCTATCTTATTTTCGATCTCCTCCTTGCTCATCAGGTAATGGTTGCCCTCCTCTACCTGCATGGTGTAGCCGAGAGCGCCCGATGTGCGCGGAACTATCGTTATCTTCTGTACCGGTGCGGAGTTTGTCTGCTTTGCAGCCACAAGCGCGTGACCTATCTCGTGATACGCCACAATCATCTTTTCCTTGTCGGTCAGTATCGCGTTCTTCTTCTGATATCCGGCAATGACGACTTCGATGCTTTCTTCAAAATCAGCCTGTCCCGCTGCTTTTCTGCCGTCGCGAATGGCGTGCAGCGCCGCTTCGTTGACTATGTTGGCAAGCTCTGCACCCGACGCGCCGGAAGCCATACGGGCTATGCGGGAATAGTCAATGCCCTGCTCGGTCTTGATCTTCTGTGCGTGCACGCGGAGTATCGCCTCTCTGCCCTTGAGGTCGGGAAGCTCGACAGGAACACGTCTGTCAAAGCGCCCGGGACGGGTCAGCGCCGGGTCAAGCACCTCAGGACGGTTGGTGGCGGCAAGGATTATCACACCTGCATTCCCCTCAAATCCGTCCATCTCGGTCAACAGCTGATTCAGCGTCTGCTCGCGCTCGTCGTTGCCGCCGATGCGTCCGTCGCGCTTCTGTCCAATTGCGTCTATCTCGTCAATGAAAACGATGCACGGAGCTTTCTCCTTTGCCTGGCTGAACAGGTCGCGCACCTTTGATGCGCCCATGCCGACGAACATCTCGACAAATTCAGAACCCGACATTGAAAAGAACGGAACATTCGCCTCGCCCGCAACAGCCTTGGCAAGCATCGTCTTACCCGTGCCGGGAGGGCCTACGAGCAGTATTCCTTTAGGCATGGAGGCGCCTATTTCCTCATATTCCTTGGGATTGTGCAGATAATGCACGATCTCAGCCAGATTTTCCTTTGCCTCATCCTCGCCGGCAACATCGGAGAATCTGATGCCGTTTGAGGATTTTACATACACCTTGGCATTGCTCTTGCCCATGTTGAACATCATGGAGTTGCCACCGCCCGCCTTCTTCATAAGCTGGCGGGACAGAAGCTGACCAAGACCGATGAAGATCACCATCGGCAATATCCATGAAAGCAAAAAGCTGAGTATAGGAGACGTCTCCTCGATTATCTCACTTGAAAACTTTGCACCGGAGTCGCGAAGCCTCTGTGTAAGCTCCGGGTCGTTCATGATTCCGGTCTTGTAGATGCTCTTTCCGTCCTTGGAGGTGAAAAGTATCTGGTTTTCCTGAACCTGAACCTCTCCTATCTCCTGGTTTTCTGTCATACTCATGAACTCGCCGTAATCGACTTCTTTTATCTGATGACGGGCAATCTCGGGCATAACGAAAATATTGATAAACAAAATCACCAAAAGCACAATTACATAGTAAAATATCAGCGGTTTTTTAGGTTTTTGTACTTCATTCATGCGTCAGGGATGTCCTTTCTGTATATTTCGATAATATTATACCGCCTGCGGGTGACGATTTCCGCACAGGCATATGACGCGATTGTGAATTTTCATAACTTCAGCAGTTGCGACACTGTTGACCTTAAATATAAAAGAAATTTTTGAATACATCTGTTTGGATAAAAAATAATAAATAAGCCTTGACAAGCAATGTTTTTTTAGTTATAATTAATACTGTACCATATACTTTCGCGGGCTGGCTCAGACTGCGAAAAAATCACAATTAAAGAAAGAGGTATCATTATGCGCAAAATCGTATCAATCGTACTCAGTCTGCTGATGATTTCCGCTCTGTTCTGCATCGGTGCATCCGCTACCGATGCAGTTGCGATCTCATCCGCCGCCGATTTCGCGGCAATGGCTCCCGACGGCAATTATGTTCTCGCCGCCGACATCACAATTGACGCCACCTATGAAGTAACAGACGGAACCGCGTTCACCGGAACTCTTGACGGTGCGGGACACACAGTCACCACATCCGTTCCTATGTTTGCTCTGATGAACGGTACCGTAAAGAACCTGACTGTCGTCGGCGACATCGTATCCGGTGACAAATACGTCGGTGCTGTTGCAATGAACACCAACGCCGGAAATGCTCTCTTTGAGAACATCACCAACAAAGCCAACGTCACCAGCTCCAGGCCCTCCACTGAGGACGCTTGCCTTGGCGGTATTCTCGGCAAGGCTTCCAAAGGAAGCGCTGCTATCCTGAGAAACTGCGTGAATGAAGGCGCCATCACCGGTCCGGAAGCTACCGGCGGTATCTGCGGTGAATCTCAGATATACGGAACTCTGTTCGAGAACTGCCTCAACAAGGGCAAAGTAACAAGCCTTGACAACGCCTCCGGAGCTGCCGCAGGCGGTATTATCGGCTACAACGGAACAGACGCCGTTATCGTAAAGAACTGCACCAACAACGGTGAGATCGTTGCCGGTTACCGCGCAGGCGGCATCATCGGTGACGCAAGAAAGTCCGCTGAGGTCTACAACTCCGTCAACAACGGAAGTGTAACCGCAAAGCACGATGCTCTCAAGGGCAACATCGCCGGCGGTATCATCGGTTACGCCTGCGACGGCAGCACCACTACTCCCCTTGTGATCGATGGCTGCATCAACAACGGTAAGATCGACTCTTACATAGAAAACTCCGTAACAGGCGACGCCGCCGGTATCATCGGCAACGCAGGAGCAAAGGGCATCGCTGTCAACTACACCATCAAGAACTGCCTCAACACCGGTGACGTCTCCGGCGGTTACCGCGTTGGCGGTATTGCCGGCTACGGATACGGCACAAATGATTCTTACTATGTAATTACTAACTGCGTCAACATAGGCAAGGTCTCTGCCGGACAGTTCGGATCACAGTTCGTAGCCTACACCAACTCCGTCGGAACGACCATCAAGAACTGCATCGGCGCCGGCGAAATGGAGGCACTTCCTGTAACCGATAAGATCACTCGCCTGGCAATATTCAGCTGCTCCAACGTGTCAGTCGAACAGTGCACCGTTGAAAACGTATTCATCGTTGACGGCGGCAAGACCGAATGGTTCTCATGGGCTTCCTACGCTGACGGCGAAGCCAACGCCAAAAACCGTATTCCGCTTGAAACCGTTCTCGGCAAGGATCTTGACGGCTCGGCTTACAAATTCAACACCTACACCGATGATACCTACACCACAGTCGCTACTGCCGACAATGAGATGGTATTCACCAACACCGCCGAAACTCCGGTAAACGTAAAAGCTATCACCAGAGCCGACGCCGTGTCTCAGGATCTCGTTGACAAGGCAAACGCCGCGGCGGGAACTACCTATGTGTATCTTGACGGCGGCAAGCTCACCACAATAAAGCCTGTCGTTGTTGACCCCACTCCCGTAGATCCTCCCATTACCGGTGACTATGCTCTCGTCGCTGTTGCGGCAGTTGCAGTTGTTGCCGTGCTTGGCATCGCTTACGTATCAAAGAAGAAAGCAATCGCCGAATAAGCAAACCGCTTTCTGAATGACCCGCTTCAATGCGGATAAACCCATTCCCCTGCCGACCGGCAGGGGAATGGGTTTTTTATTTTGTTTCAGTATTAGCAGATCAGAACAGTCCGGTGATCTTTCCGTTTTCGTCTACGTCGATACGCTCTGCGGCGGGGGACTTGGGCAGCCCCGGCATAGTCATTATGTCGCCTGTAAGCACGACCACAAATCCTGCCCCGGCAGACACTCTGACATTCTTTACAGTAACGGTGAAGTCGGTGGGAGCGCCGAGCTTTGTCGGGTCGTCCGAAAAGCTGTACTGCGTTTTGGCAATACATACCGGGCATCCCCCAAATCCCATGTCAGTGAGCTTTGCCAGCTGCTTCTTTGCTTCGGGAAGATAGGTAACGCCGCTACCGCCGTATATTTTGGTGACAACAGCATTGATCTTTTCCTCAAGACTGAGGTCGGACGGGTACGCAAAGGTAAAATCCCCTTTTTCCTCCTCGCAAAGTCTTACGACCTCGCGTGCAAGCGTCTCACCTCCCTTTCCGCCGTCAGCCCAGACGGTGGAAAGCACCGCATTCACACCCAGCTCACGGCACTTGTCAATTATAAAGCTGACCTCAGCATCGCTATCGGTCGGAAAACGGTTAAGCGCAACTACGCACGGCAGCTTATACACATTTTTGATGTTTGAAACATGACGCAGAAGATTAGGGATGCCTTTTTCAAGCGCGCAGAGATCCTCCCGCGCAAGCTCGGTCTTGGGCAAGCCGCCGTGCATTTTCAGCGCGCGGACAGTTGCCACCACGACCACAGCATCAGGGACAAGCCCCGCCATGCGGCATTTGATATCAAGGAACTTTTCAGCTCCGAGATCTGCTCCGAAGCCTGCCTCGGTAACGGCATAGTCGCCAAGCTTCAGCGCCATCCTTGTGGCGATGACAGAATTGCAGCCGTGCGCGATGTTGGCAAACGGACCGCCGTGTACAAGTGCGGGGGTCCCCTCAAGCGTCTGCACAAGGTTAGGCTTCAGCGCATCCTTGAGCAGCGCCGCCATAGCGCCAGCCGCCTTGAGCTGACCTGCCGTGACCGGCTCGTCGGAATAAGTGTATCCGACAATTATACGCGCCAGTCTCTCCTTGAGGTCGGCAAGAGAGGATGAAAGACAAAGCACCGCCATGATCTCGGAAGCAACTGTTATATCAAAGCCGTCCTCACGCGGAGTACCGTTGACCCTGCCTCCCAGACCGTCCACGATAAAGCGCAGCTGACGGTCATTCATGTCCACGCAACGCTTCCAGGTGATCCTGCGCGGGTCAATACCAAGGGCGTTGCCCTGCTGAATATGGTTGTCAAGCATTGCGGCAAGCAGGTTGTTTGCCGCACCGATAGCGTGGAAATCCCCGGTGAAATGAAGGTTGATATCCTCCATAGGCACCACCTGAGCATAACCTCCTCCGGCGGCTCCGCCCTTTATGCCGAAAACGGGACCGAGCGACGGCTCGCGCAGTGCGACCACGGAATTTTTTCCTATCTTCCTCAAGCCGTCAGCAAGTCCTATGGTCGTGGTGGTCTTGCCCTCACCCGCAGGTGTGGGCGTAATGGCGGTAACAAGTATCAGCTTTCCGTTTATGCGGGTATCGTCCGCAAGGATAGACAAGTCAGTCTTTGCCTTATATTTTCCGTAAGGCTCAATAAGCTCCTCGTCTATGTGCGCGGCGGCGGCTATCTCACTTATCGGCTTCATTTTACACGCCTGCGCAATTTCAATGTCGGTAAGGTGTGCCATGTTGTTCCTCCGATCTTATCTGAAATATTTTACAGCTGATTCAAACAGCTTCATGTCGTACTTTCCGGGTACGTTTTTATAGAGTCCGTCACCCGTGCGCTCTGAGTGACCCATCTTTCCGAACACTCTGCCGTCGGGAGAGAGAATACCCTCCACAGCCGCCATCGAATTGTTGGGATTGAAGTGAATGTCATCGGTTGCGTTTCCGTCAAGATCCACATACTGAGTGGCGATCTGACCGTTCGCGGCAAGTTGACGCAGAACGTTTTCCTCGGCAATAAAGCGTCCCTCGCCGTGGGAGATCGGAACGGAGTATATCTCCCCGACCTCACAGCCCGAAAGCCACGGAGACTTGACCGAAGCCACGCGGGTGCGCACGATCTTCGACTGGTGACGCCCTATCGTGTTGAAGGTAAGCGTCGGGCAATGCGCGTCGGTGTCGATTATTTTTCCGTACGGAACGAGTCCTAACTTTATAAGCGCTTGAAAACCGTTGCAGATACCGCACATAAGCCCTCCGCGCACGTCAAGCAGCTCGCCGACAGCCTCGCGAACAGCGGCGCTGCGGAAGAACGCGGTGATGAATTTACCCGAACCGTCCGGCTCGTCGCCTCCGGAAAAACCGCCGGGGATAAAGACTATCTGCGAATCTCTGACCAATCGGGCAAATTCCTCGACACTGCGGGAAATCCCGTCGGACGTCAGGTTGTTGATAACGTATATTCCCGCCTCCGCGCCTGCGTCGCGTACCGCCTTTGCGGAATCGTATTCGCAGTTTGTGCCGGGGAAAACCGGGATCAGCACACGCGGCTTTGCGCATTTTACGGCAGGCGCGGCAACGGAGCGCTCCGTGCAGGAATAATTTTCGATCTTTTTGCCCTCTGTCGGGATATTGCAGGAGTAAACCCCCTCGAGCCTATTCTCATACGCATTTTGCATCGCGGAAAGCTCAAGGCTTTCGCCGCGCCATGATACCGAGGGTATGTCAGTCACGCGTCCGAGGCGTCTTCCCTCCTCCGGGCGCACTCCGTCTGCAAGCTCCAGTATGAAACTGCCGTAAGCGTAGCCGAACATCTCCTCAAGGGTAACGGACCTGTCGTATTCAAAGCCAAGTCGGTTGCCTATGCACATTTTAAACACTGCCTCGGCAACGCCGCCAAGACACGGAGTATAGCAGGATACTGCCTTTCCGGAGTGCAGGAGAGATGTGACGCGGCTGAACACCTCAAGCAGTGACGAGGTTACAGGCAGTCCGTTTTCATCATATTCGGGCGATATGAGGATCACCTCGCTGCCCGGATTCTTGAACTCCTGCGAAACAGCCTCCCCGACCTTTCCGGTGGTCACGGCGAAGGAAACAAGCGTGGGCGGGACATCGAGCTTTTCAAAGCTGCCGCTCATTGAATCCTTGCCGCCTATTGACGCCACACCAAGCTCCTTCTGAGCGCGGAAGGCGCCGAGCAGCGCGGACATGGGCTGTCCCCAACGTGCCGGATCCTTGCCGGGGCGGGCAAAGTATTCCTGGAACGTAAGATAAACATCGCAGAAGGAAGCACCTGATGCGATGAGCTTTGAAACCGACTCGACCACAGCAAGGTATGCCCCGTGGTAGGGACTTGCCTCAGTTATATACGGATTATATCCCCATGACATAAAGGAGCAGTCATCGGTATGAGCCTTTTCGACCGAAATTTTCTGCACCATCGCCTGCACCGGAGTCTGCTGATATCTGCCGCCGAAGGGCATAAGCACAGTACCGGCACCGATGGTGGAGTCAAAACGCTCGGAAAGCCCGCGCTTTGAGCAGACGTTGAGGTCGCTCATCAGTACGGAATAACCCGCCGAAAAGTCCGCAGGGATCGGCTTTTCAAAGCTTCCCGGTTTTGCGGTCTTTATTGTTATATGCTTTTCCGCGCCGTTTGAATTAAGGAACTCACGGCTGACGTCAACTATCGTCCTGCCGTTCCAACGCATCTTAAGACGCGGCTCGGCGGTCACCTTTGCAACTATTGTTGCTTCAAGATTTTCTTTTCCTGCAATTTCGGTAAACGCCGCGGCGTCCTCGGGCGCGACCACCACAGCCATTCTCTCCTGTGACTCTGAGATCGCCAGCTCTGTGCCGTCAAGTCCGTCATATTTTTTGGGAACGGAGTTAAGATCAATATCCAGTCCGTCCGCCAGCTCGCCTATGGCGACCGAAACGCCTCCCGCGCCGAAGTCGTTGCAGCGCTTTATCATGCGCGCTGCCTTCGGATTACGGAAAAGCCTTTGCAGCTTACGCTCCTCCGGTGCATTTCCCTTTTGCACCTCAGCCCCGCAGCTCTCAAGAGAAGCAACGGTGTGTGACTTTGACGAACCGGTAGCTCCGCCGCAACCATCTCTTCCCGTCCTACCGCCGAGAAGAATTACGATATCTCCGGGCCACGGGCATTCGCGCCGCACATTTTCTGCGGGAGCGGCGGCGATCACAGCCCCTATCTCCATGCGCTTTGCGGCATATCCGGGGTGATATATCTCGTCTACGATCCCGGTGGCAAGACCTATCTGGTTGCCGTATGAGGAATACCCAGCCGCGGCTGTTGTCACGATCTTGCGCTGGGGCAGCTTGCCCTCAAGCGTCTGGGATACCGGTACGGTTGGGTCAGCCGCTCCCGTCACACGCATAGCTCCGTAGACATATGAGCGTCCTGAAAGCGGGTCGCGGATAGCGCCGCCGATGCAGGTGGCAGCGCCGCCAAACGGCTCTATTTCTGTAGGATGATTGTGAGTTTCGTTCTTGAAAAGCAGCAACCACGGCTGACGCTCGCCGTCCGCCTCGACTTCGATTTTTACCGTGCAGGCATTTATCTCATCCGACTCATCCAGCTTGCAAAGCTTCCCTATGCTGCGCAGATATTTTGCAGCAAGCGTGGCTATGTCCATCAGGTTGACGGGCTTGGTGCGTCCGAGCAACCGACGGGTCTCAATGTAGTCGTCATACGCCCTCTGAAGCAGCGCGTCCTCAAAGCTGACGCTGTCCACAGTGGTCAGGAACGTCGTGTGTCTGCAGTGATCCGACCAATATGTGTCTATCATGCGTATTTCGGTAATTGTCGGGTCACGTCCTTCGCGGCTGAAATAGGCGCGGCAGAATTCGGCGTCGTCGATATCCATTGCCAGACCGTATTTCTTCACGAATTCTTCAAGTCCTTGGCGGGACAGTGAGATAAAGCCGTCAAGAGTCTCCACCCCGGCAGGCAGCTCACAGCCGATGCTCAGTGTGTCGGGCATCTCCAGTGACGCCTCGCGCGCCTCCACCGGGTTTATCACATACTTTTTGACCTCCGCAAGCTCCGCGTCCGAAAGATCTCCGTACAAAAGATACAGCTTTGCGGTGCGCACTGCAGGACGCTCGCCCTGCGAGAGTATCTGAATGCACTGCGCGGCGGAGTCGGCACGCTGGTCAAACTGTCCAGGAAGATACTCCACGGCAAAGACCCGCGCCCCGGACATTTCCGGCGAATCGGTCACGGTATCAAGCTGCGGCTCCGAAAAAACCGTGCGGACGGCATAGTCAAACAGCTCTTTTCTGATATTTTCAACGTCATAGCGATTGAGGATCCTCAGATTCTCCAAGGAGGTGATACCAAGTATCCCGCGCAGGTCGGATGTCAGTGCACGCGCCTCGTTATCAAGTCCCTTTTTCTTTTCGGTATAGATCCGGTAAACCATCAGTTTTCCCTTCCGGCAGCAATTGCGCGTCTGCCTATATCACGGCGTAAATATGCGTTTTCAAAATGTATTTTATCGGCAAGGCGGTACGCGCCGTCAACCGCTTTCTCAAGTGACTCTGCAACGGCGACTGCTCCCAGCACGCGACCGCCCGAGGTCTTAAGTCTGCCGTCCTCGAGCTTTGCCCCGGCGACATATATCTCCCCCTCAGGAGTATCCGGAAGTGTGATCTCATATCCGGTCTCGTATTTTACGGGATACCCCCTTGACGCCATAACCACGCAACAAGCCGATTTGTCCGAAAATCTTACCATGTCGACGCTGAGAGTTCCGTTTGTCGTTGCCTGCATAATAGTCAGGAGGTCGCTTTCAAGCAGCGGGAGCACCACCTGAGTTTCGGGATCGCCAAAGCGGCAATTGTACTCTATCACACGCGGTCCGTCGGCGGTAAGCATAAGTCCGAAGTACAAACACCCGCGGAAGGTGCGTCCTTCTGCATTCATGGCTTGCACGGTTGGGATAAAGATCTCATCCATGCACTGACGCTCGATCTCCGGAGTATAATAAGGATTCGGGGCTACCGTTCCCATACCTCCGGTGTTCGGACCCATGTCGCCGTCGAATGCGCGCTTATGGTCCATGGATGACACCATCGGAACAACGGTTTTTCCGTCGGTAAAGGCAAGCACCGAGACCTCCGGACCGCTTAGGAATTCCTCAACGACCACCCGGCTTCCGCTTTCCCCGAATACCCTGTCCTCCATCATTGAACGCACAGCGTCCTCAGCTGCCTCATGCGTCTCGGCAATTATAACGCCCTTACCGAGTGCCAGACCGTCCGCCTTGATAACGGTAGGCAGCGGCGCGCACTTTACGTATTCCAGCGCCGCCACGGGAGTGTCAAACACCTCGTAAGCCGCAGTCGGAATACCGTATTTCTTCATCAGATTTTTTGCGAATACCTTGCTTCCCTCAATTGCCGCGGCTGCCTTTGTCGGTCCGAAGCAGGGAATGCCCACAGCGTTCAGAGCATCGACCGCACCAAGCACCAGCGGGTCGTCGGGAGTCACGACCGCATAGTCTATTTTGTTTTTTACGGCAAAATCAACTATTTTGTCGATCTCCTTTGCCCCGACAGGCACACAGACGGCGCATTCCGCGATGCCGCCGTTACCCGGCAGGGCATATATTTCATCAACACAGGGGTTCTCACGGAGTTTTTTTATTATTGCGTGCTCACGCCCTCCGCCGCCTACAACAAGAATCCTCATCCCGATATCTCCTTAATGATGGAAAAGTCTCATTCCGGTAAACGCCATTGCAATTCCGTACTTATCGCACACCTCAATGACCTGATCGTCGCGTATCGAACCTCCGGGCTGGGCAATGTAGGAAACACCGCTGAGGTGGGCGCGCTCGATATTGTCGCCGAACGGGAAGAAGGCGTCGGAGCCAATTGAAACGCCGCTTATCGAAGCTATATACTCCCGCGCCTCAGCGTCGCTCAGCGGCTCGGGACGGAAGCTGAAATATCTCTGCCATACGCCGTCGGCGCAAACATCCTCTTCGTTTTTATTGATATATCCGTCGATAACATTGTCTCTGTCAGCCCGTCCGAGCGTCGGAAGGAAGGGCAGATTCAGCACCTTCTCATGCTGACGGAGGAACCATGTGTCAGCTTTGCCTCCCGCAAGACGGGTGCAGTGTATTCTTGACTGCTGACCGGCTCCGACGCCTATCGCCTGACCGTCGTAGGCAAAGCAGACCGAATTGGACTGTGTGTATTTAAGCGTAATGAGCGAAATGATAAGGTCTCGTTTTGCCTCATCGCTCAGGGCTTTATTGGCGGTAACGACGTTTGAAAGCAACGCTTCGTTTATCTCAAAATTGTTTCTGCCCTGTTCAAAGGTGATCCCGAAGACCTGCTTTCTTTCGATCGGATCGGGAACATAGTCCGGGTCTATCTCGACAATATTGTATGTGCCGCGCCTCTTGGTTTTAAGAATTTCGAGCGCTTCAGGCTCGTATCCGGGTGCGATTATCCCGTCCGAGACCTCGCGCTTCAGCATAAGGGCTGTAGTAACGTCGCAGACATCTGAAAGCGCCGCCCAGTCTCCGAAGGAGCACATACGGTCCGTGCCTCTGGCGCGCGCATATGCACAGGCGATCGGAGATTTGTCAAGTCCCGGAATATCATCCGCAAAGCAGGCTCTTTTGAGCTTGTCGGAAAGTGGTGCTCCTACCGCCGCCGAGGTGGGGCTTACATGCTTGAAGGAAGCGGCGGCGGGCAGTCCGAGAGCCGCCTTAAGCTCCTTTACAAGCTGCCATGAATTCAGCGCGTCAAGGAAATTTATATACCCCGGCTTGCCGTTGAGTATTTTTATCGGAAGCTCTCCGTTCTCCATATAAATGCGAGCGGGCTTCTGATTGGGGTTGCATCCGTATTTCAGTTCAAATTCTTTCATTATTATACCTTTCCGGGCTGTTTGAGCTTCGGCGCAAACAGCAGTGTAAAACAGGACCTGCCGCTTTACACCGATACTCCTTTGTTTCTGTTTATTACTTTTTCCTCAATGCTTCCGTCAGTCAGATCTGTGTATCTGACATAAAGCGAAATTCTGTTGTTTGCGTCAAGATTGTTCCATATATCCGCGCAGAACGCATCTATATCATCGGGTACAGCCACGCGCTCCGGCTCGCCCTGGAAGGTCGGGAGCGGGTTGCCGTCAGTAACATAAGTATGGATGAAATGTCCAAGCCCCGGCTTTGCAGGGTAATCAAAGGTATAGCGGGCGCAATCGCTACCATCGGCGTCGATGCTTTTGAGAATACTCATCTCATATGAAAAGCCGCCGTTTTCAAATGTAAGCATACCGCTGATCCTTGGAGTAAAGTTGGGCGCGTCAGGCTCAAAGGCGCGCTTTGCCAGTGCGTCGCGGAAGGAGATGCCCGATGTAAGACCGTCGCAGATCGTATCGGTCTGGTCGCCGTTGGTGACAATGAGCCGGTTCCCGTGGGAGCGCACCGCCCGGTAGATGATAAGAGAAGGATCTCCTACCTTTGAGAGATCATACGGCTCGGTGCGCACCTCTCCGTTTTCAAGTACAAAAACGCGGTTGCGGCTGTTTTCACTCCTGCCCATAATGAAATATGCGACGGCAGCTTTTCCTGTATTCGGAGTCATTCCGATGATGATGCCGCGCCCGACATACGGATTACCCGCAAGCCTTTCGCTTACAGGTTTTATTTCGTAGATATTCATGCCTATACTTCCTTTTCCCTGATTATTCTTTGTGAGACAAGCTCGGCGGCGCGCGGGAGCAGAAGCCACTCGGCTTCCTCCATCACACGGCGCTGGAGTATCTCGGGGGTGTCCCCTTCCTTTACTTCAACTGCTTTTTGCAATATGATCTCCCCGCCGTCGGTTATTTCATTGACATAATGCACGGTTGCGCCCGTCACTCTGACTCCGCGCTCAAGCGCCGCCTCATGCACGCGCAGACCGTAAAATCCCTCTCCGCAGAAGGACGGAATAAGGGATGGGTGTACGTTAATGATTCTTTTCGGATACCGCGCGGTGAAATCCGCACTCAAAATGCACATAAAGCCCGCAAGTATTATCAGCTCCGCGCCGCTTTGCTCAAGGCGGGAAATGATCTCCGCTTCAAAAGCCGCACGGTCGGGAAAGTCCTTTTTTTCGACTGTTTCCGTTCTGATCCCAGCGTCAGCCGCTCTTTTCAGTGCGTAAGCGCCCGGCTTGTTTGAAAGCACCAGCACGATCTCGCCGCTTTTGAGCACTCCGCTTTTTTCGGCGTCTATCAGCGCCTGAAGGTTAGTGCCGCCGCCCGAAACGAGCACGGCAATTCTGGTTTTATCCATTGTTTTGACCCCTTTCAGCTTTCAACGGTTTTGAGGCTTTTTTTGAGCTTTCGGCTCGCCGCCGCGCTCCCTTGTCAGCTTTTCAAGACACGGAATGAAGCATCCGCCCAGCGTATTTCCGACGATGATGAGAAAAACATACAAAGCACTGCGCGCACTGAATTCAGCCGCCGCCGAGAAGTAAAAGGCGTCTGCCACCGAATGCTCAAATCCGCTCAGAATAAACGTAGGAATACACACAAAAATTCCGGCTGCCGAACCGCGGCTTTTGAATATCCATACCGCGGCATACATCAGAACGCCGCAGAAAAAAGCGCGTATCAGAGCCTGCGGCACCGTCTGCGTCAGCTTTGCGTCGCAAAGCTCCTCTGCACGCCCGGCAAGGGACGTCAGCCCCGCGCGGGCAAGCAGACCGAAAGCCGCACAGCCCGCAAGATTCCCGGCAAGTCCGGAAACAAGCGCGGCTATGTCGCGTCCGGAGTGACTCTCCACAATATACCCTATCTTTCCGGTATACAGCGAAAATCCGAAATAACAGATCGTAAGCAGCGCCACGCTGAACAGAAACGCGCCCACGACTTTGTTGTCACACGCAAGAAAAACACAGCCGCCGATTGACACGCAAAGTCCGGCAAGCACTCCCTTTACCGCCTCGCGGGTCAGCATAAAAGCACGCCCGCTTCGCCGTTGATTATTTCGCCCATGATGTAGGCGTCCTCTCCTGCGCCGCGCAGGACCTCTACCGCACGTTCGGCATCCTGACTGCTGACAATAACGCTCATTCCGACCCCCATATTGAAGGTGTTGAACATATCTCGCTCCGGAATGTTGCCCGTCCTTGCAATGAGGTCGAATATCGGAGGAGTTCTGAGGCAGGAGCGCTCAATTCTTGCGCAAAGTCCCGCCGGGAGACTTCTCGGAATATTTTCGTAAAAGCCGCCGCCGGTGATGTGTGATATCGAACGCACCGAAACCCCCGAATCAAGCAGGGCAAGTATCGGCTTTACATAGATCTTTGTCGGCGTGAGCAGCGTCTCTCCCACCGATCTGCCGTCCAGCTCGTCAAGCGGAGCGGAGATATCGCGCCCACCTACTCCGAACACCTTGCGCACAAGCGAAAATCCGTTTGAATGCACTCCGCTTGAGGGCAGCGCGATGACGGCGTCTCCTGCCTTTACCGTTTCGGGACGGAGAATTTTATTCTTGTCAACAACGCCGACCGCAAAACCGGCAAGGTCGTATTCGTCCTCCGGATAAAACCCTGGCATTTCAGCCGTCTCTCCGCCGATGAGCGCCGCTCCGCTCTGCACACAACCCTCGGCGACGCCCGCAACGATAGCCGCGATCTTTTCGGGAACATTTTTGCCGCAGGCGATGTAATCAAGGAAAAACAAAGGTCTTGCGCCGCAGCAGATAACGTCATTTACGCACATTGCCACGCAGTCGATACCGACAGTGTCATGCTTTTCCTGAAGAAACGCAAGCTTCAGCTTTGTGCCGACCCCGTCGGTGCCGCTGACCAGCACCGGTTTTTCGATCCCGGCAAGGTCAAGCTCAAAAAGTCCGCCAAATCCACCGACGTCCGAGCACACACCCGACGTCATTGTACGCGCGATATGCGCCTTCATAAGCTCCACGGCGCGATATCCGGCAGTGATGTCGACTCCCGCCGCGGCATAGCTTTTACTGTAGCTGTTATTCATCTTCGCCCTTCCTCTTTTCTGAAATCTTTTGTTCAAAACGGTTTTTATGCGTCTTTGTGGGTGTCTCGGTAGGATAGCATCCGCTGAAGCAGGCATCGCATAAGCCGCACTCGCCGTTTTCACCAAGCATACGCGGCAGGTTTTCAAGGCTGAGGTATGCAAGAGTATCCGCTCCCACACGTTTTCTTATCTCATCAATGGTGCAGTGGCAGGCAATAAGACTGTCACGCGAGTCAATGTCGGTGCCGTAATAGCAGGGGTTGAGAAACGGCGGCGCGGAAACGCGCAGATGCACCTCTTTTGCCCCGGCGTCACGCAAAAGCTTTACTATTCTTCCGCTTGTAGTGCCGCGCACGATGGAGTCGTCAACCAGCACCACTCTTTTATCGCGCACAACTCCGGCAATGGGGTTGAGCTTGATCTTTACTCCGTCCTGCCGCGCCGACTGTCCCGGTGAAATAAATGTGCGTCCTATATATTTGTTTTTGATGAATCCGAGCTCATACGGTATTCCGGATCTGCGCGAATAGCCTATTGCCGCGTCAAGACCGGAATCAGGAACTCCTATAACCACATCCGCCTCGACCGGAAGCTCCTCGGCAAGCAGCTCGCCCGCGCGCAGGCGGCAGGTGTGAACCGAGTGTCCGTCAATGACAGAATCGGGTCTTGAAAAATAAATGTACTCAAAAATGCAGGGCGAGGGACGGCAAAGTCCGCAGGAGTCTGTTATCGACTCCACTCCGCTGTCGGTAAAGACAAGTATCTCACCCGGCATGACGTCACGTATAAACTCCGCGCCAATCGAGTCAAGCGCACAGCTTTCGGAGGCAACCACGTAGCTGCCGTCCGGCTTTTTGCCGAAGCAGAGCGGTCGGAAGCCGTTCGGGTCACGCACAGCGATGAGCTTTGAAGGGGACATTATAACAAGCGAGTACGCGCCGCGTATGCGCTTCATTGCACGCGCCACCGCTTCCTGTATCGAACGTGAATTCAGACGTTCCTGAGTGATAATGTAGGAAATGACCTCGGTGTCGCTGGTCGTGTGAAAAATTGCGCCGTGCAGCTCAAGCTCTGAGCGAAGCTCGTATGAGTTTACAAGATTTCCGTTGTGCGCCAGAGCCATGCGTCCCTTGATGTGGTTCACAACAATGGGCTGTGCGTTGATTCTGCCTCCGCCTCCGGTAGTGCCGTAGCGGACGTGTCCGATAGCCATTTTTCCGTTTCCGAGCGATGAAAGCACATCCGGGGTAAACACCTTTCCCACCAGCCCCTCGTCCTTATAGGAATGGAAAAGCCCGTCGTCGTTCACAACGATGCCGCAGCTTTCCTGCCCGCGGTGCTGGAGGGAGAAAAGCCCGTAATAGCAGTCCATCGCAAGGTCAGTTACCTTATCGGAGAATATTCCGAATACGCCGCATTCTTCTCTCAGCTCAGCCATTGTTTTCTCCGAAAACGCGGGTCATCATTTCGCGGTATGCGTCCTCAACTCCGCCCAGATCACGGCGGAAACGGTCCTTATCCAGCTTCATGTTTGTTGTGGCGTCCCAGAAGCGGCAGGTATCGGGAGATATCTCGTCGGCAAGGATTATCCTGCCGTCTGAGGTGCGACCGAACTCGAGCTTGAAGTCAACGAGCTTGATGTTGAGCTTGAGGAAATAATCCTTCAGCAGTGCGTTTATTCTGAACGCCATGTCCTTTATCGTGTCGATCTCCTCCTTTGTCGCAAGCCCCAGAGCCAGCGCGTGGTAGGAGTTGAGCAGCGGGTCATGCAGGTCGTCGTTCTTGTAGGAAAATTCGATAGTGGGAGAGGCAAACACCACACCCTCCTCGACTCCATAGCGCTTTGAGAAGGAGCCGGCGGCAATATTGCGAACGATCACCTCAAGCGGTACGATCTCCACATGACGGACAAGCGTCTCACGCTCCGAAAGCTCCTCGACGAAGTGGGTGGGAACGCCGTTTTCTTCAAGATATTTCATAAGGTGATTTGACATACGGTTGTTCACAACACCCTTGCCGTCGATAACGCCCTTTTTTAGACCGTCAAAGGCGGTGGCGTCATCCTTATATGATACGATAACGTAGTCCTTGTCCTCGGTGGCAAAAACTCTTTTGGCTTTTCCCTCGTAAAGCTGCTCGCATTTTTTCATTTTAAGTGTTCCTCTCTTTGTTTTGAAAATCTGTTCTGATTTAATTTATAGGTCCAAACGTCGGTTACTTTATTTATTGAATTTTTCCTCCACCGCGGCGTTTTTTTCAAGCACCGCACGGCGGTCGGATCCCCGCTTTTCTTCAAGCGCCGCGGCAAGAGCTGCGTCCTCGATTGCAAGCATCTGAATACATAAAAGGGCGGCATTGGCAGCTCCGTTCACGGCAACAGTCGCCACGGGTATCCCGGATGGCATCTGTACAGTTGAAAGAAGCGCGTCAATACCGCCAAGCCCTGCTGAGGCTACAGGTATTCCGACTACGGGAAGCGTTGTTTTTGCGGCTATTGCACCCGCAAGATGAGCCGCCATTCCTGCGGCGGCAATTATTGCCCCGAAACCGCGACTGCGCGCAGACGCGCTGAACTCCGCCGCCTCGGCAGGCGTGCGGTGGGCGGAAAACACATGAACCTCATACGGCACTCCGAACCTCTCAAGCACACCGATGGCTTTCTCAACCACCGGCATATCGCTGTCACTGCCCATGATTACTGCGATCTTTTTCATTTTAATGACCCTTCCTTTCTGTTCCGGCGCTTTGCTTTTTGACGGCATACAGTCAGCCCCGGCGCAAAGCGCCGATGATGAGTGAGTAAAACCGTTTCCAGGCATAGCTTCAAAATTCAAAAAGGCGCACTTACCTGATGCGGTAGGTGCGCCCAGACGGTCGGCATTTGATATCCTTTGTTTCTCCGTGGTATAACTCCACTAATTCCGTCAGTCGCAAAGGACACTGTATTCATTAAGTACGTTTATATGATACCATAATCCGCGAAAAAAGTCAAGAGCAAATTTTGAATTTTTGCCGCCATGGCCGTCGGCGCTTACGTTTATTCCGGATCGCGCTTATATGTCCTCGGCAATACTGTCCATGACCGTGCCTATCGGGTCGCGGATTATCATTTCCGCAAAGCAGTCGTAAGGCGTGGGAGTCTGGTTGATTATTATCAGGTGCTCCCCGCAATAGTAATCAACAAGCGACGCGGCGGGATTGACCGTCAGCGGCGTGCCGCCGACAATAAGTACGTCAGCATTGGCTATCGCTTCCTCGGCGTCCGCAAACACGCTGCCGTCCAGCCCCTCGCCGTAAAGGACAACGTCCGGGCGGACGATACCTCCGCACTCACTGCACTTTGGCACACCCGTGCTTTCAAGAATATAGTCCACACCGTATTTTTTGCCGCACCTGACGCAGTAATTTCGCAGTGTTGAGCCGTGCAGCTCTATCACATTCGACGACCCGGCGCGCTGATGCAGCCCGTCAATATTCTGCGTAATAACGGTGCTCAGCTTGCCTGCGCGCTCAAGCGCGGCAAGGGCGAGATGAGCCGCGTTCGGCTGCGCCTCGGGATAAAGCATATGACGGCGGTAGTACCGATAAAATCCCTCCGGATTTCTGAGAAAATATCTTATATGCAGCTTTTCTTCGGGCGGCACTCCGTCATCCTCCTCGCCGAGATAAAGTCCACCCGCTCCGCGAAAATCGGGTATGCCGCTCTCGGTCGAGACCCCCGCGCCGCCGAAAAACACAATATCCGACGCCTCGTCAATTATTTTTTTAAGCTCTTCGTAATCATCCATTTTATACTACCATCTTTCCGGCTTGATGTTCTGTTATTTTATGCTGTATTACTGCGTCGCCTCGCCGCTTTCATCCTGTTTTTTCCGCACCGACTGCCGAGGGAGAGCTTTCCTCAAGGAACGGCGTATACATCATAATAGCGGCATTTTTTATAAGCAAGCGATCCTCGATGAGTTCTCCCGCGCTGTCGTATATAAGCTGGTATATCTCATTCCGGCGGGTGTAGCCGCCCCAATACTCTGCCCGCATTTCGTGGTTTCTCTCAACTATCTCAAATCTCAGCTCCGGCTTATCAGAGACCCGCCATTCGCCGTGCAGATACTCGTCTCCCACGTACACAAAAAGCTGATAGTCCGACTCTGTGTCGTTTCTTATCATAAGGTCAATGTGCGGATATGAACAGGTAGCACCGCTTGCAAACGGTTGGGTGCGGTTTGAATCCGGAAATACGTCGTACCCGTGGCGGTGTCTTTCTATCACTGTAAGCGGCGTATGTATCGTCATCCAGAAAATAAGGTTTGAAAGCTGGCAAAGCCCACCGCCGACTCCCGCCTCGCATCTGCCGTTGCGCAGGATCATCCCTTTTTTATAGCCCTTGATCCTCGTCGGCATACCTATAAGTCGCCAGTAGCTGAATACCTCGCCCGGGTGCAGGATCATCCCGTTGAGCCGCGCCGCCGCGAGCTTCAGATTTGTTATCTTGTTGTACTGCATCCACATATCCACGTCCTTGAGCTTGCGCAAAAGGAGCGTTTTATGGCTGAAATACTGATATGGCAGCGGCTCGGTGCTTTTTTCCCGCGCAAACTGCCGACGCATACCGAACCACATCCGGTATCTCCTGACTCCGTAATAAAGCGTGCCAAGCTTTATTCTCAGTGCCGAGCGATGTATCGGCTTCTCTACTCTCGAATCCTTTTCATTTTTAACCTTGACTCTCACAGCTCTACCTCACACATTTGCATTTGGGGACGGACAGAAAGGCTGTCATTTCCGGATCATCTGTTGCGACTGTAACACTGTAATGCTAATATTATTATACAGTACGCACATGTATTTGTCAATATTTACATGATGAGATATTTAAGGTTCAATCCGATCCTGCGGGAGTTATCTGTCAGGTCTGAAATGAATTTATCATGTCTCCCGCAACCGTATTTTTCAGAAAAACATAGTTAAGCTCATGAACGGCGTTGATGCCGTTGATTGAAAATCTTCCGATGCCGCTGTTAGACCTCGCCACCGATTCATATACGAACGAAATACCCGTTCCCAGACGCACAAGAGTGCACAGCAGCGAAAATTCGCTCACCATTACCGTGCGATAGAAATCATCCCCCGAATACCCGTGCTCGGCAAGGATAGCGCTGAAGATATCCCGCGTTCCCGACCCCGGCTCGCGCAGGATGAGCGTTTCTCCGAACAGATCCTCAATTGAAAGACACCTGCCGTCAAAAGGGTGCCTACGGCGCATATTCCCGTCATCGGCTCGTTACGGAACAGCCTGTACCCGTATTTCAGCTTGCTGAAGGAACCTTCTATCAGGGCAAAATCAATAAGATTCTTGTCAAGCATACCAAGCAGATGCTCGGTATTGTCTATGGTAATATCCGCCGTTCTGCCGCGGTCGGAAAGGAACGACGACACCATTTCCCCTATCATGTATTCGCCTATGCTTTTTGTTGCGCCGATGCGGAAGCGCTCCATCTCCGACTTGCCGAGAGATACCTTCAGTCTCCCCTCGTTGAAAACGGCACTGCGGGCGTACGCCTCAAGCGTCTCTGCCTCCTTGGTTTTTGTCAGCCTGCGGTGATCGTAAAAAAAAACCCGGCAGCCGTACTCATCCTCCAGCGCGCGAATATGCTGGGTGACGGCGGGCTGAGTCATGTTAAGCAGTCTTGCGGTCTCGTGGTAATTCATAGTCTCGCAAAGCTTAAGAAAGGTCAGAAGTTTCTGATCTACCATACAAACCCCCGGTAAACAATATTTTATAAATATTAATAATTAAAATTAATCAAACGATATAAAATGATGATTTGATTTTATCACAAAAACATGCTATAATCAAGATGTAAAAAGAAAAAGGGGGATTTAACCTTATGAAAATTTTAATCATCGGCGGTGTTGCCGCGG
>ULVD01034553.1_pt1 | contig 29469 bp, 19 predicted proteins | sample 1959101 | NCBI WGS metagenome assembly ULVD01 (sample SAMEA4835777, study PRJEB28245) | human gut metagenome | biome: gut microbiome; material: fecal sample | place: Denmark | collected 2008
AAGCTCATTCGCGGCAGCGTTCAGCTGACCAAGGTGGATAAGGACTATCCCGACCACCATCTGAGCGGCGCGGTCTTTGAGGTGTACCGTGACGGAAAGCTCGTGGATCAGATGGAGGAGCTGTCCGATGGCGTTTACAAGCTGGATGATTTGCCCTAAGGGTTTTCCTTCCCCTTTAATTTCAATCCACGCTCCCCGCACGGGGAGCGACTTGTCCCGGCATGGACTTGCTTGACTTCTGCGGCATTTCAATCCACGCTCCCCGCACGGGGAGCGACATGTCTCCGAGTGCAAGAGGCTGTCAGACAAACGTATTTCAATCCACGCTCCCCGCACGGGGAGCGACGTTTTCGCGCAGGATGTTGAGTTTTTGGACAGCGCATTTCAATCCACGTTCCCCGCACGGGGAGCGACAGCTTGCTTTGCGTAAGCAAGCAATTCGCGCATGATATTTCAATCCACGCTCCCCGCACAGGGAGCGACGACAACCTGCAAAGCGTCTGCGTGATCTGCCACATTTCAATCCACGCTCCCCGCACGGGGAGCGACCTTGCCTATGAGCGATTTGTGCGTGACCTGATGCACATTTCAATCCACGCTCCCCGCACGGGGAGCGACGCAGCGCGACCATTATTGGTGCCAACGATGCCAATTTCAATCCACGCTCCTCGCACGGGGAGCGACCTGCTTCGTAATTTGAGAGCGTTGTGCGAGAAATGATTTCAATCCACGCTCCCCGCACGGGGAGCGACGAGGCGTTCGACGCCTACAAGCAGCAGGTGGAAACGATTTCAATCCACGCTCCCCGCACGGGGAGCGACCATGTCCCGGCGGCAATGCCGCCCGTTAAAGGTATTTCAATCCACGCTCCCCGCACGGGGAGCGACTGCTCCTGCCGGATGCTCCGGCGGTAGCGGATGGTATTTCAATCCACGCTCCCCGCACGGGGAGCGACCAACCTCAAGCTGGGCTATGGCGGCACACAAAAGATTTCAATCCACGCTCCCCGCACGGGGAGCAACAGGACAAGCAGCAGCATATTTCCGGGACGACCGCATTTCAATCCACGCTCCCCGCACGGGGAGCGACAACACCAAAAAACATTTTGAGGAGGATAACACCATATTTCAATCCACGCTCCCCGCACGGGGAGCGACCGAAACATGGCAGTACGCGCATACCCGGAGAAGATATTTCAATCCACGCTCCCTGCACGGGGAGCGACACGGAGCGCGACACGCTCAAGCAGCAGCTTGACATTTCAATCCACGCTCCCTGCACGGGGAGCGACATATTTATCTGCCCCTGTCCATTGTACAAGCCCATTTCAATCCACGCTCCCTGCACGGGGAGCGACTTCTCCTGCTGACGGATGGCAGCTTCCAGCTCGGATTTCAATCCACGCTCCCTGCACGGGGAGCGACGCCCAGCTTGTACGCGCCGATGGACACCTGACCATTTCAATCCACGCTCCCTGCACGGGGAGCGACTATGTTGAGCCTTCCGGTCTTGCTGTACACACAAATTTCAATCCACGCTCCCCGCACGGGGAGCGACCCGCAGGGTCGCCGCCCGCGATGGTCAGCGCATCATATTTCAATCCACGCTCCCCGCACGGGGAGCGACACAGCTCCGCACCAGCAAACACGTCGCCACCCGGCATTTCAATCCACGCTCCCCGCACGGGGAGCGACTATACCGCATTGCTGCCTCCTTCCTCGCAATGGATTTCAATCCACGCTCCCCGCACGGGGAGCGACGTGTGCGACAGCGTTCTCAATAGTGTTGACAGTTTATTTCAATCCACGCTCCCCGCACGGGGAGCGACGTTCGGAATCTTGCGTTGCGTAGCGGATTTGAAATCATTTCAATCCACGCTCCCCGCACGGGGAGCGACCTGGCGGATGCCGACGTGGAGGAGGAAGCCCTCACATTTCAATCCACGCTCCCCGCACGGGGAGCGACAGGACGTGACCCACTGATTCAGGCGGAGCTGGCGATTTCAATCCACGCTCCCCGCACGGGGAGCGACAGGGTTAGCCCCAGTTCTTTGCGGCGGGCGTGAATATTTCAATCCACGCTCCCCGCACGGGGAGCGACCATCCACCTGATCGTGCCGCACACGATTGACGAGAATTTCAATCCACGCTCCCCGCACGGGGAGCGACGCGGAGGTGGTGACGGCGTGATTGACTTGCAGCGATTTCAATCCACGCTCCCCGCACGGGGAGCGACAAGAAAAATCCGTCAAAAGGGCATGACGCAATGAGGCATTTCAATCCACGCTCCCCGCACGGGGAGCGACACGGCAACGCCGACGAAATGACGGCGGCAAGCAGGGATTTCAATCCACGCTCCCCGCACGGGGAGCGACCCAGATGCTCTGCGGGTTGAAGATAACAGGCATATTTCAATCCACGCTCCCCGCACGGGGAGCGACCCCTGCAATGCTTTCGGCTCGGCCAAGGGCGGCATTTCAATCCACGCTCCCCGCACGGGGAGCGACGCTTTTCGCGCTTTCTTCCACGCTTCGCTGTGATAATTTCAATCCACGCTCCCCGCACGGGGAGCGACGGATCGCGTGGAACTCAAAGACCGCGCGTTCCTATTTCAATCCACGCTCCCCGCACGGGGAGCGACGCTTATTCGTTGGGTTTGCTGCCGAGGATTCTTTCATTTCAATCCACGCTCCCCGCACGGGGAGCGACGCCGCTGTTTTTCCAGCACCTGCATCGCCATCGCGATTTCAATCCACGCTCCCCGCACGGGGAGCGACCCAATTATGTTCTGACGCTGGTGGAAGCCTGTGCATTTCAATCCACGCTCCCCGCACGGGGAGCGACCCAATTATGTTCTGACGCTGGTGGAAGCCTGTGCATTTCAATCCACGCTCCCCGCACGGGGAGCGACGCTGTTGGAAGGGAACCCCGGAAAACAGAAACTATTTCAATCCACGCTCCCCGCACGGGGAGCGACTCTCGCTGCGGACGTTGAAGGATTCGCCAACCTTATTTCAATCCACGCTCCCCGCACGGGGAGCGACGTATTTGCTGACGCGCATGGTCGTATCACCGCTCATTTCAATCCACGCTCCCCGCACGGGGAGCGACACGGCGTGCTGGGCTACAGCCCCATCGCGTTCGAATTTCAATCCACGCTCCCCGCACGGGGAGCGACCGCCGCATCGACGGTTTCAACCTCCGTGACGCGGACATTTCAATCCACGCTCCCCGCACGGGGAGCGACCGGGGGAATCCAGCATTTCGTCCCAGCTATCGCAATTTCAATCCACGCTCCCCGCACGGGGAGCGACCCTTCTCGTCAATGGTCTTTGGCACGACCAGATATTTCAATCCACGCTCCCCGCACGGGGAGCGACGGGAGAGCGGGCGCATACGGCGCGGATGCTGCTGATTTCAATCCACGCTCCCCGCACGGGGAGCGACGACTTTTGTCGTACACGCACAGAAAAGTAACATTTCAATCCACGCTCCCCGCACGGGGAGCGACGCGCTGTACTTTCCCAGAATCGCGTTCGCCCGGTATTTCAATCCACGCTCCCCGCACGGGGAGCGACCCAGCGGCCAGCCAGAGCCGCCAGCCGCCAGCAATTTCAACCCACGCTCCCCGCACGGGGAGCGACGGTCTGCGCGGACAAGCCCTGACGTGACGTTCCCATTTCAACCCACGCTCCCCGCACGGGGAGCGACACTTGAGGGAGACTCTCGCGATCGAGGACCCGGACATTTCAACCCACGCTCCCCGCACGGGGAGCGACCGACTATCCAGCGCTACACGGAGTATCTGGGCGAATTTCAACCCACGCTCCCCGCACGGGGAGCGACTGACGGTCGAGCCGCAGAACGGACAGGGGTACGATTTCAACCCACGCTCCCCGCACGGGGAGCGACGGCTTAAGGCCGGACGTCAGAGGGAGATGAATACATTTCAACCCACGCTCCCCGCACGGGGAGCGACGAGGATGCTCGACAACCAAATCGCGAGGACTTTTATTTCAACCCACGCTCCCCGCACGGGGAGCGACCCGATAGGTTTCAAATCAAGCGCCGGGCATCCGGCAATTTCAACCCACGCTCCCCGCACGGGGAGCGACCAGACTGGCTGGGCGACCCGGAGTGGCTGGAAGACATTTCAACCCACGCTCCCCGCACGGGGAGCGACGCAGCACTACGACCGCACTCGCTACCACCTTCTATTTCAACCCACGCTCCCCGCACGGGGAGCGACGGCGCAGGGCTACCAAATCAACCCGACCACGATATTTCAACCCACGCTCCCCGCACGGGGAGCGACATGAGCGCCCGCGCGCAGCGGACGCCCACGGGAGCCATTTCAACCCACGCTCCCCGCACGGGGAGCGACGCAGGAGTATGCCGCAAGCGTCACGGAGACGGAATTTCAACCCACGCTCCCCGCACGGGGAGCGACCCTCCTATTTTCCGGGGCCAAGCCGTCTTGATTTATTTCAACCCACGCTCCCCGCACGGGGAGCGACCGTCCTTATCAAGGCGGCGCGTCGCTGTTGGGTCGAATTTCAACCCACGCTCCCCGCACGGGGAGCGACGGTACACATTGTCCCACGCTGACCGGCGACCATGAATTTCAACCCACGCTCCCCGCACGGGGAGCGACAGTCGGTAAAACGTCACTTGCTATCTATATGGCATTTCAACCCACGCTCCCCGCACGGGGAGCGACTGTTGTGCATGACGCAGTTTAACCGCGAAAGTGAATTTCAACCCACGCTCCCCGCACGGGGAGCGACCTGGCAAGGGCCAAACCGGGTGCTGACGCTGGATATTTCAACCCACGCTCCCCGCACGGGGAGCGACATGCACGCGCAGTATTTGAAATATGTGCGCACGATTTCAACCCACGCTCCCCGCACGGGGAGCGACCGCGTGTTCCGCGACGAGGTGGGCGCGATGACCATATTTCAACCCACGCTCCCCGCACGGGGAGCGACCCGGAACAGGAGGACACCATGAAGCAGAAAACACGCATTTCAACCCACGCTCCCCGCACGGGGAGCGACAGCACTGAATGAGCTTCACATGGCGTTCACCAATGATTTCAACCCACGCTCCCCGCACGGGGAGCGACACCAGAATGGACACGCTACAAGACGGGTGATAAAATTTCAACCCACGCTCCCCGCACGGGGAGCGACGTACACCTTCCGCTGCTGGCTTCTCCGGCTGGGGATATTTCAACCCACGCTCCCCGCACGGGGAGCGACACAAGAGGCAGAACGCCTGAACCAGCGCCGCTGGATTTCAACCCACGCTCCCCGCACGGGGAGCGACTTTCAAATCCGCAGCCCTCCACTGGGTGCATAAATTTCAACCCACGCTCCCCGCACGGGGAGCGACGTGCAGTCCCCGGAAAACCTGTGCCCTTCGGCACAATTTCAACCCACGCTCCCCGCACGGGGAGCGACCGATGGCGGCGCAAGTGTCGCGCACACGCTGCCAATTTCAACCCACGCTCCCCGCACGGGGAGCGACGGAGGACATCGAGACGGTGCAGCAGCTCGTCCGCATTTCAACCCACGCTCCCCGCACGGGGAGCGACGTGTAAAACTTGCGTTCGGAGATGGGAACCAGTTTATTTCAACCCACGCTCCCCGCACGGGGAGCGACTTCTTCCTGCCGAGACTACGCCCGGCTTGATTTAGATTTCAACCCACGCTCCCCGCACGGGGAGCGACACCTGCAGCCGTCTCCTTGCCCGCATCCCCGCCATTTCAACCCACGCTCCCCGCACGGGGAGCGACGCTCCAGCGTCGGGCCGAGATCGCAGATGTAGTGGTATTTCAACCCACGCTCCCCGCACGGGGAGCGACAAGATACCACTTTTTCCGGCGTTTGTCCAACGTCATTTCAACCCACGCTCCCCGCACGGGGAGCGACCAGTCCCCGGAAAACCTGTGTCCCTCGGCACAATTTCAACCCACGCTCCCCGCACGGGGAGCGACTTCAACGTTTCCAGCATTCAACGCAGTCAGTGTGTATTTCAACCCACGCTCCCCGCACGGGGAGCGACCCAGCGGCCAGCAGAGCCAGCCAGCGGCCAGCAATTTCAACCCACGCTCCCCGCACGGGGAGCGACGCGCCCCGGCACGGCAGACGACCGACCCGGACCTTATTTCAACCCACGCTCCCCGCACGGGGAGCGACGGACGTCGCGAAAGGCCGAAAACGGCCACGAAAAGATTTCAACCCACGCTCCCCGCACGGGGAGCGACTGCGCAAAGTAACAATTCTGTCGATCAGAATCATAGGCTTTGCACAAAAAGTATACCACAAAACAGTCCTTTTGAGAATCAGCTTAGCCGAAAATGCGGTAATTTTGCCGGAAAAACCGCGAAATCCGGTGCGAACCTCCCTGCAAAAGGCTGGAGGCTTGCGCTTCGCACGGGCGATTCGCGCGGCGCGCCCTTACAGCATCAGCAGCCCTTCCGGGGCGTAGCTCGTCTTCACGCCAATGTGCTCAATCCGGCTTTCGTAGTGATTGCCGAGGTTGTAAAAGCGCAAACTGTCCTTTTCCGGGTCAATCAGCTGCCGAAGTTCCGCCTGAAGCAGCTTGTACTGTGCGGCATCCAAAGAGCACTCAAATACGGAATTCTGCACGCGCTGACCGTGGACGACGCAGCGCTTGGCAACTTGCCGCAAGCGGCGTTTGCCGTCTGCATCGACGGTGGAAACATCGTAGGTGATTAGAACCAGCATCGGGAACGCCTCGCTTTCGGGTTATTTCCAGAGGAATGGGGGATAACCGTCTGTGTCGCCGCGGAGGGTGCGCGCAAGCAGCAGTGCCTGTACATAGGGAACAAGCCCCCACATGATTTTTTCTTTCAGGAACGGGTGGGTGATTTCTTCGCGTTTGCGGTTTTGCCACGCGGTCAAGAACTGCTTGCGCCCGGCATCGTTCAAGAAGACGGCGCCGCTTTCCTGCCGGTCGAAGTGCTTGTCCTGCAGCACACGGTTGTTCACCAGCGTGATGCAGAGGCGATCTGCCATCGGGGCACGCAGTTCTTCCATCAGGTCAAGGGCGAGCGACGTGCGCCCCGGACGGTCGCGGTGCATGAAGCCGACGTAGGCATCCAGCCCTACGCTTTCCAGCGCGGCAGCGCAGTCGTTGGCGAGCAGCACATAGGCGAAGGAAAGCAGGGCGTTCATGTTGTCCTGCGGCGGGCGGCGATTGCGGCCGTTCAGCAAGAAATCCGCCTTTTGAGTCAGTATCATTTCGTCGAATACCGAAAAATAATCGGCGGATGCGTCGCCTTCCAGCCCGCGCAGCACATCTAAATCAACCGCTGATTCAATTTGCGGCAGCTTGGCATCTAACGCAGCGGAAACATCCTTGAGTGCCTGCACATTCACGCGCAAGGCGTGGTCACGGATGGTACGCTCCAGCACCCAGCGCTGATTGTATACCTTGCCGAAGATGAAATTCCGTGCAATCAGGCAGCTGGCGGATAGGCTGTCGGCGCGCCGATACTGCTCGCGGCGCAGCAGAACATTGCCGCGCTCGCTGCCGCAGACGCGCGCTAAAAATCGCCCGCGCGGTGTCAGAAACGTCAGCCCAATACCGCGCTCTGCGCAAGCACCCATGAGTGCTGGACTTGCGCCTTTGTAGGAGAAAGTCAGAATGCCCTCCAGCATCAGCAGGGGATACTGCGCGCGCTTTTCCTCGCCCACATGGACGACGATATTCTCGTTTTCCAGCGACAAGTACGCGTCTTCCGTCGTCACGAACAGCGTATTCAGCATCTTTCTCATGGCGAATCCTCCGCAATACGGGCGTGCATGTAGGCGCGGACGCTGCCAGTTCGGCTGAGCCGCGGAACGCATACATCCTTGAGCGAGCAGGCATTGCAGCCCTTGTGCGCCCGAACGGATGGCGTATGTCCGCGCGCCTGATTCTCCAGCAGTTCTGCAAGAAGCGATAGCGTCCGCGCACGGAGGAATTCATCCAGCGCGACCCGCGTCCGCCGGCGGGGTTCGCCATAAAACAAGCTGCCCTCCGGGATGGCACAGCAGAGCATCTCCTCCAAGCAGAGCGCCTGTGCGCACAGCTGCACCTCGTCGGCATCCTGCGTTTTGTCTGACCCTTTTTTGTATTCTACCGGGTACGGCAGCCACAGCCCTTCGCGTCCGTGCAGCGCAACACCGTCGGGACTGCGGTGGAACTCCACCACGTCGCTGACGCCGTGCAGGTGCAGGCGGGCGGATTCCAGCCGCAGTCCGCGCAGAATCAGCGTATCGCCGCGCAATTCCGCTTCCGGGCCGTGATGCGCCGTTTGGTGGAACACTTGCCCCTCCGCCGTGTGCGCATTTTCTGCCCACTGCTGCTCCAGAAAAATCAATCCCCATTGGCGGCGGCAGTAGGCGTAATGCTGCAAGGCGGAGAGGGTCGCGTCCTGCTGCGTCACCCCTTCACTTCGCAGGTGACGCCGTCCGGCAGATTCGCGTCATCCACCGTCCATTCGTAGTCCGCAAAGCTGCGCGGAACCGTCACATCCGCCTTACGCGCTACACGCACGCGTTCAAACAGCTTCCACGCGGGGGCGTTGCCCAGTTCCTTCTCATGGCGGAAGATGATGAGCTTGCGCACTGCCATCATGCCGCGCGCGGCGGAGTGGTCGTTTTCAAACATGTTGAGGATGGCATCCCACAGCAGGGCGAGGTCTTCTTCGCTGAATCCCGTGGTCTTGCGCGCCAGATTTGCGGATACGAACCCTTCCACGCGGTACAGCCCGTAGGGGACGATGTACTTGCGCCCCATTTCGGTGCCCTTCTTCTCCGCGTCCTTTTCCGTCGTGATGGCGACGCGGGTGATGGTGATTTCCTGCGGCACAATGGGGTCAACGCTGCGGGCAAAGCCCAGCTGCACCGGCCCGCGCACCTGACCGCAGTTCAGCGATGCCTTGACAAACGTCGTCATCACCGCGCCGAACGTCCGGATGTCGTAGTAGTGGCTGCACATATAATCGCGCAGCTTGCGGTCAATCTCCGGGTCATTCGACTTCAGTTTCTTTTTGAGGTCGTCTTCCTTGATATCGCCGTAGCCGCAGGCATCCAGCCCTTCACGGTCGCAGCGATTCAGCGGAACGCCATCCTGAATATAGATGCCGTAATGCGGGTCGCCCTCCTTGACGGTCGCCACATAGTCGCGAATCTTGCGCTTCAGGCACACGTCCGTCACCAGCCCAAGACCCGTTTCCGGGTCGGTGCGGGGCATGTTGCCGGCATCGGGGTCGCCGTTGGGATTGCCGTTCTGCACGTCGAACAGCACCACGAAATCATACCGGTTGCGAATCACATCAGACATTGCTGTTTTCCTCCTTCTTCGTAAAGAACTTCTGCTTCTGGTGATAGTAGCCCAGCTGGAAAATACCCTGATCCTGCAGGTTCAGGCGCGCAGGGTAGCTGTCAGTCAAGCGCCCGCACAGTTCCGTCATCTGCTTGTCGTAATAGATGAAATAGCCGGTATCAAGTTTCTTCAGGTGACTCTGCGCCAGCTTCAGCAGCGTCGGGAAAACGATGCTGGGCGTTGCGCAGGCAGCGTTGAAGTAACGATCCATGATGGTAGCGTTGATGCCGGGATTTGCCTTCTGCTGGAGGCTTTCCAGCACCGCAAAGAGACGACCCAGCACATATGGTGCGTAATTCGTCTGTTCGTTGAGTTGCACGTCGATGACCTCCTTGTACTGTGGATTGCTGCCGTTTTTCAGCAGCCACGCTTTGAGAATTGCCGCTTTGCCGCGGCTGACACTGTGCTCCGCATGGATGCGCAGCTCTGTTTGCGTCAGCAGCGAAACAGGGTAAGGCGTATCGCCAAGAATGGCGCGGAGCAAATCGCCCACCAGATGCGACGGCGGCAGCTTGTCCCTGCTGTTGGGATTCGCTGTTTCCTTGAGCAGCGAATAGGCGGAAAGTGTTTCACGCGTGTCATAGGATGGGCGAATGATGTTCAAGCGCTCCTGATGACGCGCCAAATTCGCGGCAAAATCGCCAAACGTCCCTTGCAGGAAGAAACGAACCGACAGGCGGGACGCATTCGGCGACAGCCCCAGAATGTAGAAGGGTGTACGGGAATCCAGCGGAACATTCTCCCACTGAAGACCACGCCCAAGGCGGATGGCTTTCATGATGCCGTCCAGCGTATTCTGCGTCATGTCTTCGTTTGTCCCCAGCAGAGCGGCAAAGCAGTCGCTGTAAGCGGATTGCGCCGTTTCTGCCCAGTAAACGAGGGTGGCAGATCCCAGCAGACTGTGGTAATTCTTCTCGCGCAGCATGTAATTGAGGGCTTCACCGTAGGCAAAGGCGGCGTGATTTCCGACGGGGGCGTTCAAGCCCTGCCCCTTATTCCGCCCATAGGATTCAAAAGCGAGGGCATTGAAGGAAACCAGCGACGCGCCGGAGGACTGTGCGCCGACAACGCCCTTGATGCTTGGATGCAGCATGGCAATGGTGTCCTCGTCGCCTGTAACCAGACAGCGGCCTTGTACCGCATCGCTCTTGCCGCCGGCAACGCTCGCCTCCCACGCTGCACGAATTTCCGACACTTCGTGCGCCATTTCGGGTTTGCCTGAGGCGCCCATCATGCAGAAAACGAGATTGCCGCCCTTGCACAGGTCATCGAAATGCTCCTGCAGGGCAGGGGACTGCGCTGCCTTTTCAGGCTGCCAAGTGTCAAAAAAGCGGAGAATTGCCTGCGCCATCGGGCAGGATACGCCGTCCAGCAGCGCATGATGCTTCTGGGCACTGGTTTGGAAACAGGCTTCCGCCTCTTTGACGGGGTTTTTGCCTGTGCCGTTGTACGGCTCATTGGTGATGCCCAGCAGGTACTTGGCATTGTCGCAGAGAAAGCAGGCTGCCCTGCCGCTGGTGCGCTTGACGGGCGTTGGCAGAAAGTCCTGCACCGGAAGCAGCTTGCCCTTATCGTTTGCCGCGCCGAGCATTTCTACCGACGACACCTGCCCGTCAGCAGTCAGACACAAGCCCCACTGCACCTTGACGGCGGACCAGCCGGGACGCTTCAACGTGCCCTGTGCGGCGAGCGAATCGTAGCACCGCACGAGCGATTGCAGAATCATTTCACCACCTCACAGTCTGTCAAGTCAATCACGCCATGCACCATCTGCGCCCGGAAGAACATCGGCTGGATGTTTTCCAAATCAGAATAGTCCATATCAAAAATCATATAGCCCAAATCCCGCGTTTCGTCGATGGTGGGGATGTCGCCGCCCTCCCAGAGCCGGAAATGCGCCGTACATTCTCGACAGCCAAGATACGGCTGCATGTACGCTTGACCGCTGCGAAGACGCCGCTTCACGATGTCCTGAAACTTGCCGGGATTGTCCGACGGATTGGCCTTGTCGGTCATCTCGAAGTGAGCTTCAATGACGTAGTGCACGTTTCGCAGCATGGTGGTAGCGCGCTGCTGAATATCGGCGTTTCGGTCGATGTAGGAGCGCTTCTTGCCGTTGGCTTCGGTCAGCACGTTGCTGGCGGAAATCTTAGATGCCACTTCGTTGCGGAGAATGTTCGTGAAGCGGATGGGCTTGCAGACGTAGATTTTATCCACATGCCATTTTAGGCCTGGATGGTAGTATACACTTTCTACCATTCCGCGGGCGGCGCTGGGCGTGGGAACGTCATAGCTGACACGCTCAACCTTCATTTCAGGCCGGGTGAAGCAAGCGTACTCGCCCCACACCTCCATTTTGATGGACATTGGTTCACCTCCTCATTCTTACTTCTCAATCAACACTTGCCGATGTGGGCAAGTGACAGTTCGCAAGGGGACGAATGGGTGTATCGTCAGCAACTCACTTCCTTTCGTTTGACAAGAACAGTATAGCACGGCACAGCACATATGTCAAGAAGAAAATTCACTAAACTAGAAAATAATTTTGAGATTGAACAGAACTATCAATCATGGTTTGACACGCCAGCGAAAAGATGATAAAATGCCAAAGTCGGATGGAAACGGCGGGCAATTCGCTGCTTCTATCTGTGGGTTGAAATACTAAGCTAGACAATCGTCTAACGGGGCGGGCGGTGAGCGCAATGCTTGCCGCCCGTTTCAGTTTTCCTTCATTATATGTCAGGCGAATAGCCCCAGTCCGCTCGTGCAGCTGACCTGCAAGCCGCATTCCGGCGTGTACAATTTGATATCGCTCAGAATGCCGCAGTGCGCGTCGGTGATTTCCGTGACGCCGCCGATGCTGCACAACGCCTGATACTCGCGGCGGTAGATACTCACGCCGCAGCGCCCCAGGCGGCGGAAAAGCTCACGCGAATAGTGCCCATCACGCAGGGCTTTGATGTCCTCGCTGTTTTCAGGTGTCGGAATGTACACCGTTACCGTATCTGTGTCGATAAAGCGGAAATGCTCGGCGGTTTCGCGGAAAGCAAATCTTGCTTCGGATGACAGCGTTTTGCTGGTATCCAGTAAATCATTTTCGGACGAAACGGGTCGTGAACGCTGCTGATTTTCGCAGCGCTTGAAGAGCAAATCGCAAAAATACGCGTGGATGGCTTTGCGGCTGCCGATGTCCTCTGCATACAGGCGCAGCACTGTGCGGCAGCTTTCAATGTTTGGGCGCATGATGGGTGGAACCGCGTGTTCGGTCTGGTAGATGTGGACGATGCTGTCCTGCGCCGCTTCCTTTCCCTCGCGATTGCAACGTCCGGCGGCTTGCAGAATGCTGTCCAGTCCGGCTAATTCGCGGTATACGGTCGGAAAATCCACGTCAACGCCCGCTTCAATCAGGCTGGTGGAGATGACGCGGCAGCACTGTTTCTTGTCTAAGCGTTCGCGAATTGTGGCAATGGTGCGTTCACGGTCGATGGCGTTCATCAGCGTGGAGAGATGGAAACGCCCCTCTTCCGGCAGGGCTTCGTACAGGCTGCGCGCCTGTTTGCGGGAATTGACGATGCACAGCACGGCATTTTCCTGACGAATCCGCGCGGCTAATTCCTCGTCCGAAACCATCCCGTCCTGCTGGAAGGTGACGCGGCGAAGGCTGCTGAACAGCGCATCCGGGTCGGGAACAAGCTCTTGAATGCGGGTGCCCGCGGTGAAGCCGCTGAAAATGGACAGCAATTCGGGCTGCGTCGCGGTACAGAGAACGGCGGTGACGCCGTAATGCTGAACCAGCTGGTCGATTACCGAGACGCAGGGGCGCATCAGCGAAATCGGCAGCGTCTGCGCCTCGTCGAAAATCACCACGCTGTTGGCGACGTTGTGGAGTTTGCGGCAGCGGCCGGGCTTGGCGGCGTAGAAGGATTCAAAGAACTGCACGGCGGTCGTGACGATGACGGGGGCATCCCAGTTTTCGCAGGCAAGGCGCTTGCGGAGGGCAGCGGGCGTTTCGGCATCCGTATCGGGCAAATCCACCTGACTGTGATGCTCCACCACGTTCTCATCGCCCAGAATATCCCGAAAGACCTTCGCATTTTGGTCGATGATGCTGGTGTAGGGGATGACGTAGATGATGCGCTTCATCCCATGCTTCACTGCGTGGCTGAGCGCAAAGGCAAGCGACGAAACCGTTTTGCCGCCGCCTGTGGGGACGGTCAGGCTGTACAAGCCCTGCGGATCTTCGCTGCCGCGTAGACAGCGCCGCAGCACCTCGTTGCGCAGGCAGCAGAGGTCGGACTTGGGCTCTTCCAGCCATTTGGCAACGTGCGCTTGCAGCTTTTCCAGCAGCGCGGGCATGGATTCGCCGACGCCGCGCGGCTTTTCTTCCTTGCTGAGCGCACGCTCCGTGTCCAGAAAATCAGCATCCACCAGACAGGAGAACAGCATCCGGATGTACATAGCAGTCAGGCGCACATCATTCCGCGGAAGCCACGACGGTGTGAGCTGAACGCCTGTTGGCAAAGAAATCTCACTGCGCCACGCGGAGGGATCGTCGCCGCCGGTCAGCTTTTTGTTCAGCCGTGCGCACAATGTGCCATCATCGAGGCTGAGACGGGTTCCCAAGTCGGGCAGACCGCCGTGATGCCCCGCAATGGCAAACGCCGCGTGCATATCGTCCAAATCTGCCGCCGCCTTCGCACCTGCCGTGCTGTGGTCCACCTTGGCAGTGTGTTCCGGGTCACGCTGGCGGCGCTGCCCGTTGGGGCTGTACTTGCCGATATCGTGCAGCAAGGCTGTTCTTTCGGCGTGAGAACTCGCTCCAAAAGAAGCAGCAAATTTCGCAGAACGCGTCGCTGTGCCTTCCAAATGCTCCTTGAGCGGCTGATAGCTGCCGTCCTCGCGGAGGTGGGTGACGTATTCCATACAGAAAACCCTCCCGATATAATCAATTTGTGTGTATCTAATGTTAATAATAGTATAGCATCATAATAATCTGTTGTCAAGAAAAATAAAACTATCGAGCACTTTTTGTCAAGCACTTCCGGGAAAAACAATGCGCAAAGCAGAAATATATTTGTGCGCTGCTGCCCTTGCAATGCCGCCGCCAAAATGGTATGATGGAAATGAACAAAGAAATACAAAAAAGGAGTCTTCCACATGGCAAAGAAAACGAAAACCCAGCCGAAAGCGCGTAAAACAATCACCTCCAATAATCTTGCTGATTTATCAAAACTCGTTCAAGCACTTGAAATAGACGATGAGAATCCGGAAAATCAGCAAAAGCCATCGGCGCTTGACAAAAAAATCATCTACAGTGAATTCCAGAATTCAACGTACACGCTGGTGTCGCCGATGGCGTACCTCATTGGCATCGACAAAGAAAACTTTGGCGAAGAAAATGCAAGACCATTTCTGCTGAAAAGTTACGAAGAGCTGGATGCGCACAAAGAGGCGCGCATTATCCGCAATCTGTGCCGCATTCGCACGGCGATGGAACGCAATTATCCAGCCATTGTGAATGAATTTCGCATGAGCTTCCGCAATATCGGCAGCGTGCCGAATCTCATTCCATCAGAAGCGGTGGCGCAGCTGGAACAGGACGGCGTCAGAATTTACAAAGCAAAGCCGGATATTGACGAATACATTATCAGCATCAATTGTGAAATCAGCAACCGAATCAATCAAGTGGCGCGCTTTTTCCCGGAATGGGTGAAGTGGGACTATGTGAAACCCATTTTCCTGATGCCGAACGGGACGAAGAAAGATGGCATCAAAAAAGCAGGGGAATACTATAAAAGCGATACCCGCCGCTACCCGTTCCACTGCTGGATTAACTGGGATGCCGTTGCTACAAGCCCGGAGAGCAAGGGCAATATCCTCTATAATGATGAAAAATTCGTAACGATTCTCTATGAGCGCCACGAAGACCGCTTTGAAAACCTGTCGCTGGTGCGCGATGCGGGCAACCACACGATGCGCAATCTGGGCAGGCTGCTGGAGCAATGCAAGAAATGCCTGATTGCGGTGGACTGCGAAAATTCGGATGCCGTGAAGCTCGCGGCGGCGCTGAGCAGCCTCCCGACCGAGCAGCTGGGCAAAATATCTAAGGTGATTCTGTTTGACAGCGAGTATACAACGTCACAATGGAAAACGCTGGTTGACCGTGCGCTCTCTACGGCGGTGGATGAAAAAGCGAACCTTGAGCTGGAGCATATTATGGTCGAGCGGCTGAACCAGAACAAATCGCAGTGCGATATGGCGCTGGCGGTGCGGACAAGCCGCGAAGTGTATACCTCCGGCGTGGATGCGGTCATCCTTGTGTCGTCGGACAGCGACTACTGGGCGATGATTCGCCAGCTGGACAGCGTCCGCTTCCTTGTTATGCTGGAGAAGGGCAAAACGGGCATGGCCATCATGGACACCTTGGCGCGGCATGAAATCCCGTTCTGCTTCATTGACGACTTCTGCACGGCGGCGTCGTACAACATCAAAACCAGTACGCTGATCAATGCAATTCAGGAGCAAATCAATCAGCAGCTGGCGGGAGAAAGCACGAAACCATTCAACGTTCGCGAGATGATGGAGACGGCGCTGCAAAACTCGTGGATCATGATGACGGACAAGGAGAAGGAAGCGTTTTACAAGCGATACTTGCTGTGCATGAAATTGAATGTCAGCCCGGATGGCGCGGTCAGCATCACGCTGGGATAAAGGGCAGCGCCTTAGCGCTCGCGGCTGATGATGATGCTGGAATTTGGCAGGATGTGCAAAAAAGCTGCAAAACTCATTTCTGCAAGTTGAACCCTTGACAGCAACTGCAAAAACATGGTACAATTTGATTACCGACTGCATCCAATTGCATATATAACTGCGATACGGCAGTGCATGATGCACGGAATCCTTGACTTTGAATGGTGGAGCGAAGGAGGGCTTTCCTATGACAAACGCAGGACGTTGGTTGATAATTTGGATTGTGCTGATCATGCTTCTGCTGATGGGAGGCATCATCTGTGCGAACGCGGAAGAAACGATTTCCGATGCAATGACGAATGAAGAAATCATGGAGTGTTACGGTCTGCCGGAAAAAATAGAACTTCATGAGACTGATTTGGTGGCGGACATTGCAAATATCGAAGTGCTTGATGAGCATTTTGTAATGGAATCAGCAGTGCCGCGTGATGGCGCAAGCGGGCTGGTCATCAAGGGTACGTTTGTGGATGATGGAATTGAAGTGAACGTAACAATTAACATTTCGGTAAATGAATATCGGCTTGAAATCGGGAGTTATCAGCCATTCGAAATAAAAGATTTCTACTTTGATACAAGCATGGATGTGCAGGCAGACTTTACAACGGATGCGGAGGAGGATGACAAACAGCCGACGGAAATAGAACTGATTCGTATCCCGTGGTTTACTGCCTATGCAATGCAAGTATGCACGTTGATCACAGGGGAATTCAAAATGGATGGCAGCGTGGACATTACATTCAAAAATCAAGGCGGTAAATGCAAATTTGCTTATGCCAATGGGCAGTGGAACAATGAATGCATAGCAGGCACAAAGTCGTTTGAAATCAATATGGAGGGTAAGGCGGAATTTATAATCAAGGGCGGAATTACGATAACCCCCATCGCGGGATTCTGTGACCTTGTGCGCGTGTCGGTTGTGGAAAAAATCGGCATGAGTGTAAGCAAAAGCTTTGACCCAATGGTTCCCCAAACAGCACTTTGCTCGGATGTGAAACCGTACTGGAAGGTGTATCCAGAAGCAAAGATCGGTTTAATTCCAAAAGCCGGGGCAAAAGTACCAGCCTTTATCGGCGATGGCAAATGCTCGATTACAACGACGGGAAATGGAATCCAATTACTGGAAGATAAAGAGTATCATTTTGAAGGGTTCAAAAGAGTGTCGGAGTGCACTTGGCGGACAACAACTGTGAATTTCTTTTCCGAAGATGGTGTATTATATGCAACGAAACGCTTTGCAATCAATGAAACACTAAGCGCTGAAAAAGCGCAGCGACCGCTTATAATGCAGGGGAGAGTCTTTATCGGCTGGCGAGTGACAAAAGAGGATGGTACGTTGGTTTCAGAAAGTTTACCTGTTGTGGTGGGCAAAGAAACACTCAATTGCACAGCGCAGTGGGACGCTGTTTCAGAAAAACCTGGATACACGCTCCCGGAAGACGATGATCAAGGATATGCTGAACGGGTTGGCAAACCTCGTATTTCGTCTGTGAATGAAAAAGAAGAAGCCTACCAGATTGTTGGCGCCGAGCAGCAAGGTGCAACGCTGTATTGCAGATTGATTAAACCTGGAAATCCCGATTATCAGAATTACACAAAAGCATATCAGGGCAGTGTTACAAGCACAGGCCCCACTGTGCAGTATGTTGTTTTTGATGACGGCTTTTACGGAACTAGCGGTGTATGTGGCGGAAAATCGCTAATTGGTATTCAGTTCGCCGACTCTATGCGGCATACTGGAAACAACAGCCGAAATTATCGGTTGCAATGGGTGCATTTGCCTGCAAATATGGTGGATTCGCCTTATTTGCCTGAGTGCTATTCGCTGCAGGAAATTTCGATTCCATCAGGGGTAACAAGCATAGCGTCAAGTGCCTTTGATAGATGCTACTCATTAAAGAAAATAGAAATTCCTGATACAGTACAAACGATTGGTCAGAATGCCTTTCGACATTGCTATTCGCTGGAGGAAATAACGATTCCCGAAGGTGTAACACAGATTGGAAAATTGGCATTTGGAGATTGCACGTCTTTGCGTACGTTACATCTCCCGTCAACACTCACCAAATTTGATACGGTTTTGTACAACAATCCGCAGCTTGAGCAGTTGGAACTGCATGTGTCAGGTGATTTGCAATTTGGCAATGCGAACATAGAAAATCTGCGCAAAGTTAATATTAGCGGTAAGAATATTGATATGACGTATGCTATATTCAGCAAAGGTATCGAAACAATTACAATTCAAGGGGAAACAATTCGTATTCCCGACAATGTATTTAAAGAACATCCTAACTTGACTTCTGTTACCCTTATAGCGAATGAAATTTATCTTGGAGAATATTCGTTTGCTGACTGTTATGCATTGCAGGAAGTTACAATTTCTCAATGCTCTAAACTGTATCTTGGAAACAGTGCGTTCTTAAATTGCAAAAACCTGGAGGTGTTTTCGTTTGGCGGGACGGTTTATCCTTATCGGCAGGAAGGGAAAAATCAATCTGAAACATACCTGCTGAATGCTTTTGACGGCACAGCCATTCATCAGCTGAACCCTCATCTGAATGTGGGACGCATAAAGATTACACTAATGCCTTTGCTGGAAAATCTAACGCTGACGGGTTCTGTGGATACGATTATGTCCATTTCCGGAAACATGATGCTGAAAAAGATCGCATTACCGTCAGGGGTAAAAACAATTACAGCAATATGTAACAATCCGATGCTGGAAGAATTGCAGCTGCCATCCAGCATACAAACAATTACCCAAATAAACAACAATGGAAGGCTGAAAGCGCTGGTAATTCCGGAGAATGCAAGCCTTGCGGACTATGCGCTGTCAGATAATCCTTCGCTGGAGACGGTTCATCTTCCGCAATCGCTGAAAATGGTGCCGATTGGATTGCTCCAGAATTGTACGTCACTAAAATATGTACAGCTGCCGACACAGCTGGAACAGATTGGCGGAAAAGCATTCTATGGATGCGCATCACTGCAAAACATCACACTTCCTGAATCGCTGCTGCGAGTCGATGACTATGTGTTCACGAACTGTACGGCGCTGACGGAAATGACAATTCCAAGGGCAGTTTGGTGCTTTGGCAATGATTCGCTGACGGGATGTACGAATTTGAAAACCGTATATGTTCTTTCGGACGAGGCGTTTGTTTTCTTCCCTGATGACAACTTCTATGGCGAACGAACCATTTACTGTCCACGGAATCAAGCGACGTGGAGCGTGACGGAGTCTACGCGTGTTGCGATTGATGCACCAGTCTATACGCTGCGCATTCACTACCCGGATGGGCGAGATGATATGGTAAAGACGCGTACAGCTGGCGATACGCTGGTTGAACCGCGGATTTATAGCATGGGAATTAAAAACAGTGACTGTATTCGCTGGTTTAGTGATGCAGAATGGACAAATCAGATTACATTTCCAAGTGTTATGCCAGAGAAAAATTTGGATATTTACTTGGGGTATACCTACAAGCTGTGGGATGATTTTGTCAATTGGGATAAGCTGGATGGTAATTACGATTGGGATGAATACGATCCAGCTACGGGAAATTGGCGGCAGGTACCGAAACTGATTTCTTACAACAACAACCAGCGGTACTTCCACATTCCGGATCAGTTTGAGATAATGTATGCTGATGCAATCCATGAGGGAATCAGATACTTGGAGATTGGCGCATCCATGCGGCAGATTGATCCTGCGGCTTTCCGCTTGGCAGTGGATTTGGAACGCTTTTATGTTGATCCGGCGAATGCACATTATTATGCACAGGATGGCGTCCTGTATAGCGCAGATGGGACTTTGATAGCTTATCCATACAAAAAGGACAATCAGCAGTTTACAGTGCCAGATGGCGTTACAAGCATTGGAGCGTATGCCTTCGCAATTCCGGCGGGAAAAGAATCGCCGCTGCTTCAAGTGCAATTGCCGTGCAGTGTAACAAGCGTGGCAGAAAATGCATTTGCAGGGCATGAACGGCCGTTTGCAGTGATGACGGAAAATACGTCCTTGAATGCTCAAATCGACGCAGAAGGCGTATTTTGCAATCCGGCGCCGCTTGTGCTGATGTCAGAGGACAACATGGTGAGCTTTTATCTGCTTTCCGCAGGGCTACCGCTTCCTGAACTGCCGAATCCAATGAAGGATGGCGCATACTTCATTGGCTGGAGTTTGAAAGAAAATGACGATGTGGCGGATTTGTCAGCGCTGACACTTCCTGCAGATGGAATGGTACTCTACGCGTGCTGGTCAAAGAAGGTGCAGTATCAGATAGCGCTGCCGGCGATGCTGAAAATCATTGAAAGCGAGGCGTTCCTAAATGCGCCGATGGTAAGTGTGCGATGCCCGGATGGATTGACGACGATTGAAAGCCGCGCGTTTGCTGGATGCGATCAGCTGCGAGACATCTATCTGCCTGACAGCGTTCAATACATAGCAGAAGATGCGTTTGCAAACGTGCCGCAACTGACGATTCATACGCCAGCGGGAAGCATTGCGGAAAAATGGGCGAAAAAGCAAGGCATTACGGTTGTGCCTGAGCGGGAAGAACCTTAATTGCCATTTCCGAACCTGCTTGCGCCCTTTCTTTTCGGGTATAAACAGCATCGGCACAGCACCAAGTTTTCATTTGGCGCTGTGCCGATGATTTTGTATGATACTATTTCCGAATTGGTTCATCACGGAATCGACAAAGAAGGAAAGATGCGTATTTATCCTCTTTTTCCTTATCCCTTGATATTCCTCACGCTGCCCCTTTCCACAAGGTGCACCGGCAAAATAACCTTCTTCTGCGCAATCTCTTCCTTCCGCAGCTGCGCCAAAATCATCTCCGTCGCCAAAGTACCTTTCTTCTCCGAATCCTGATGAATCGTCGTCAGCCCCGGAATCGCCAGCTGCGAAATATAATGATCATCAAAGCCCACAATCGACTTATCGCGCGGCACACTTACCCCGCACTCATGCAGACCGGACATGATGCCCGCCGCCAGAATATCCGCCGAGGCGAAAATCCCCGTGATTTCGGGGCGTGTGCTGAGTTGATGCCCCAGCTTCTTGCCCTCCTGCACGGAAATTTCCTGCGTAAAGACAAGCGCCGGGTCGTACGGCACGCCGTATTCCGCCAAGGCGCGGCGATAGCCCTGCAGGCGCAGTTCGATAACGCCTGCGGGGGAAATCGGCGGCGACGCGAACGCAATCACGCGGTGGCCGTTCTCCAGCAGGTGCTTCGTGGCGAGGTAGCCGCCTTTTTCATCCTCCAAGCCGACGCAGCAGATGTTCGGGTCGTCCACATAGCTGTCGATGAGGACGACGGGAATGCCCAGCTTTGCTACGGCATCGAAGAACGAATCCTGAAACAGCCCCGTCATAATCAGCCCGGAGAGCCGCCAGCTGTGAATCAGCCCTTCCAGCGCGGCGACGCTTTCGGCGGAGCGCAGCATCAGGTAGTAGCCGGCTTCACGGGTGCGCTGCTCGACGCTGGCGGCGACGCTGCTCATGAAGGGGTCGCTGACGGTGCTGCCGGTGGTGCGCGGCGTGATGTAAGTGACCATGGCGATGATGGCGGACTGGTCGTTCGCCAGCGAGCGCGCGGACATGCTGGGAACGTAGTGTTCGCGCTCGATAATCTCCCAGATTTTTGCAACCTTCTTTTCGGAAACGCGGCTTTTGCGGTTATGCACCACGTTGGAAACGGTTGTAATGCTTACGCCTGCTTCGGCGGCAATGTCTTTGAGTGTGACCATGCGATGCTCCATTTTATGCAGTGTTTTAGAAATGGCAATATGCGCAGAAAACCATGTCCGCAGACGTGAAACGAAAACGGACGAAGTCCGCGTGCGCATCATAAAAAGTATACCAGTCTTTGAAGTTGTTCGCAAGCGGTTTCTGGGAAAAAATCCGTAAAAGAAGGGGGAGACAGCCGAAACTGTCCCCCCTTTTTGAACGTTTTGGAATTATTCCAGTTCAGCCAGATAGTCCTTAATCGGCAGGTCGCCGGGCTTGCCGGTTTCCGGCGCGGTCAGACCAGCCTGAATGGTTTCGGAGCTGGTAGCGTCGATGGGCGCAACGGCTTCAGAGAAGGTGATTTCGTCCAGGTAGATGACGCACTTGGCGAACGCGCGGATGTGCAGGGCGTTGGTCATGCCCGGGAAGCCGGACGCTTCGAGGTCGATGACGAGATCCTGCCATTCGGTGGTGATGACCGGGTGCGTGCCGTCCGCCAGCACAAGGTCAGAGAAGCGCGCCGCGTAGAACTTGGCGTCTTCCGGATGCCAGTCCATGATCAGCTTGTTCTCTTCGCCGCCTTCCGCACCCTTGATGCGGATGGTCAGGTATTTGCAGTAGGAAACGCCGTCCAGACCCCACATGTCAACGGCTTCGCCCCAGTTCGCCATCCAGTCGGCGGCATGGGCGTAGTAGTCGTCTTCGCTGTCGTAGTCTTCCGGGTCATACGCCTTGGGGCGCATGTCGAGCTTCAACGCGCCGTCCTCATTCTTTGCGCGCAGGTTCGCCCAGTTGTCCCACCAGAGGTGCACGCCGTTGGGCGCAAGCTCAGGCTTGGCATTCGGGTCACGGTCGTCAAAGTTGTCCCACAGGTAGGTTTCGCCTTCAGCGAACGCAACGGCTGCCATCGCGAACACCATCGTCAGGGAAAGCAGGAAAGCAAGGAACTTCTTCATGGGGATACCTCCTTTATGATGTTGACGGGTGGATAGGTTTAACGCTCAACCTATCGTTGACATGATTATAACATACCATTTGCCACATGTCAAGAGGGGAAAAGAGGCTTTTTCTGAAAATTTTTATCTTCAGGCACATTGCACATTTCCAAATTTCCTGCTATAATCATGGTACAGGTTTAGCGCTTAACCAAATGCGGACAATTTCCACATGCTGGAAACACCGCGGCGAACAAGGAGGACATGAACGATGAAGAGAACCACCCCCATCCTGATGCTTGTGCTGATGCTTCTGCTGACCGCGTGGATGATGCCCGCGACTGCCGAAGAGAATCCGACGCTGCTGACCCTCTACGAAGGCCCGAAGACGATGACGACCTCCGCAACGGCGAAAGTTACCGCGAACGGCAACGACCTGTTCGTCTATGACGTGATGGTCAACCACGAACACATCTGGAACGCCAACACCCAGCCGACGACCACGCCTATGACCTATTTCGACTTCGAGGGCAAAGTGCGCATCGAGGTTGAAATGCCCGGTCTGCCGGACAAAGTGGAGAGCGCCGCCGTCATTCCGCAGTCGTGGGGGATTACGCCCGAAGTCAAGGACGGCAAAGTTTCCTTCATAATTACGGAGCCGGGGCAGTACACCGTTGTCTTCAACGATAACGTCAACAAGGCGCTGCACATCTTCGCCAATCCACTGGAAACGGACGTCCCTGATCCCGACGACCCGAACGTCTACTATATCCCCTCCGGCGAGTGGGTCATGGACGCCATCGCGCTGGAAGACGGGCAGACGCTCTATATCTCCGGCGGCGCGGTGCTGCATTCCATCATCTCCGTCAATAACGCCAAGAACGTCACCATCTGCGGGCGCGGCATCATCGACGGCAGCGACTACGATGCGTGGAATCAGCCCGGCTCGTATGCGCGCGTCCCGATTGATCTCAATCACGCAAAGGATGTCACCATCGACGGCATTATCGTCGCCAATTCCAACTGCTGGAACGTTAATTCTTACTCCTCCAAGCATGTGGAAATCAACAACGTCAAGGTCATTTCCGGCCGTCAAAATGGCGACGGCTTCACCTTCCAGTCCTGCACCGACCACACCGTGACGAACAGCTTCGCCCGCACATGGGACGACAGCCTCGTCATCAAGAACTACTCCGGCTCCACCAAGGGCATCACCTTCCGCAACATGCAGGTGTGGACGGACCTCGCCCAGTCCATGGAAATCGGCTACGAAACCGACAAGGGCTGGACGCTTGACCCCGAAATCAGCGATGTGCTGTTTGAGAACATCACTGTGCTGTACAACTTCCACAAGCCCGTTATCAGCATCCATAACAGCGACGATGCGTATGTGCACGACATCGTCTATCGCAATATCGTCGTCGAAAACGCCTTCATGCAGGGTGATAACGGCAATAATAAGGAATTGATTGAGATGACGCTGCAAAATTCGGCGTGGTCGACGGTCAAGGATGAGTTTGGGTCGATTGATGATGTGCTGATTGATGGCCTGACGGTGCTGCGGACGCTGGATGGAAAAGTGCCGGCATCGAGATTGTCGGGGCATGGGGAGGAGAATCGGATTACGAATGTGACCTTGCGGAATGTGACGATTCTGGGGGAGAAGATGACGAATTTGAAGCAGATGAAGCTGCGGTATGATGATTATTGTGAGGGGATTGTTGTAGAGTAAGCCAAAAGAGGATAAACACGCGGAAGAAGTAAGGGAAAAGCGCTCAACTCAATCGCGCGGAGGGGTCAAGGGGGGATCCCCCTTGCGGAGTCCAGAGGCAGCGCCTCTGGTAGGGTTTGGGGCAACGCCCCAACCGTTCCACGTCCGACCAATCCCAAAGGACAAGTCAACAAGGCGCAGGCAGCGAAGCGTCCCTGCCAGTAACTTCGCGCGTCCTCAGACGCGCCCCCCAACTTGCTCTTTCGACCACTTGCACATTGTCGCGCCAAATGGGCGCGACCGACCTGCCGCATCACCACACCCACCATCATTATAGAAAGGAAATTTCGCTCATGAAAATGCGTTCTGTCGTATCCGCCATGCTCGCCCTGTCGCTGGCGTGCCTGCCCCTTCTGACGCAGGCGGAAGAAGAAATTCCCACCATCGTGACCGTTGTCCCCGCGCCCGATCAGACCAAGGCGGAGCGCCCGGCGTGCTTCCCTGACCCTGCTGACCAGTACATCGCCCTCCCCGAAACGGAGAATTTCGCGCTCAATAAGGAAGTCATTTCCGGCGCGCATACCGACGTGTACGTCAGCCGAAACGTCAACGACGGCAAAACCGATACCTACTGGGAAAGCAAAGGATTCCCGGCGGAAATGCTCATCGTGCTGGGCGAGACGCATACCATCTCGACCATCGCGGTCTGCCTGAATCCATCCGCCATCTGGGAGGCGCGCATTCAGGAAATCGCCGTTCTCGTCAGCCAGGACGGCGAGAATTTTACCGAAGTTGCACCCGCCGCGCAGTACCAATTCGACCCTGCGACGGGCAATCGTATCCGCATTGATTTCGATAGTGTGGAAGCCAGTTTTGTCAAGGTTGTGTTCACAATGAATTCCGCCTCCCGCACCGACGGCGCGCAGGCAGCGGAAATTTGCGTTTACTGATAGGAGAAAATCACGATGCAATATCAAGGCATTATCTTCGATTTGGATGGCGTTCTCTGCTCGACCGACGAGTACCACTACCGCGCGTGGAAGGCGCTCGCGGATCGGCTCGGCATCCCCTTTGACCGCGAGCGCAACGGCCTTTTGCGCGGGGTCAGCCGCATGGACAGCTTGAACATTATCCTCGAAAAAAGCGACAAGGCGTACTCGCAGGATGAGAAAAACGCGATGGCGGAGGAAAAAAACACGCGCTATCGGCAGTTGCTGAACCAAATGTCGCCCGCTGATTTGTCCGGCGACGTGAAGCGCACGCTGGATACCCTGCGCGCACGCGGCTTGAAGCTGGCGATTGGCTCGTCGAGCAAGAACACGCCGTTCATTCTGGAGCGGATGGGGCTGGATGGCTTTTTCGACGCGGTGGCGGATGGAAACTGCATCACGCACTCGAAGCCGAACCCGGAGGTGTTTTTGAAGGCGGCGGAGATGCTGGGCTTGAAGCCGGAGCAGTGCGTGGTGGTGGAGGACGCCCATGCAGGGGTGGAAGCTGCCAAAGCGGGCGGGTTTGCCTGCGCCGCCATGGGGGACGCCAAGGAGGATGCGCGCGCGACGTATCATCTGGGGAAATTGTCGGACTTGCTGGAGTATGTAGGATAAAAAAGCAATTAGGCAGGAGACGACTTCAGCCGACTTCGCTTTCCCCAAGGGGGAAGGTGCCGGCCGCAGTCGGCGGATGAGGTCGTTCCCACGAAGCAAATTGCGCAGAACCGAAATTTCCGCACCCGAAAACCTGCAATCCGTAGCAGGAAAAGCGCAGTGCAGCCGCGAATTTCCCTCCATGAATACCGCATGGAGGGAAGTTTTGAACATGAGGAGGAATAAACGGATGAATACGGTGATTGAGCGAACGGGGTTTGACCCGGCACAGGACGCGGATAACGGCAACCGCTTCCTGACGGGCAATGGGTATATGGGCGTTCGCGGGACGATTGGCGAAGCGGGCGTACAGCAGATGACCGCCGTCAACCTCGCGGGCATCCACCATCAAAAGGGGCAGGGCTGGGAAGAGCCGCTGAATGCCCCGAATCCGCTGTATGTCGCCGTGAAAGGCGTGTCGCTGCCGGAAAATGCCGATCGGCTTACATCGCACCGCCTCGCACTCGATATTGCCGACGGTGTGTTCACCCGCGAAAGCACGTTCAAGGCGGATGCGGGCGAAATCACCATCCGGCAGGAACGGTTCTGCGCGATGGAGCGGGTGCATTTGCTCGCACAGCGCGTGACCATCACGGCGACACATGACAGCATCGTCACCATCGCGTTCGGCGTGGACGAAAACGTCTGGGACATCCACGGCCCGCATTACGAGACGCTGACGCTGACAGAATCGGACGGCATCGTCGCCCTGACCGGCGAAACGGATGACCATCAGCGCGTCTGCACGGCGCTTCGGTGCAGCTGCACGGACGGCGAAATCACGCACGGCGGCGTTCGGACGGCGCAAATCGCGCTTCGGGCGGGTCAGCCGTGGCAGCTGGATGAGGTCGCCGCGGTGTACACCACCAGCGATGGCGACGCACCGGAAGCATCCGCCATTGAAGCGGCAGAAAATGCCCCGGCGTATGATGCTTTGCGCGAAGAACAGCGGGCGGCGTGGGCGGCGCTCTGGCAGAAAGCGTGGGTGACGATTGAAGGCGACGAGCGCGCGGAGTTCGCGGTCAATTATTCGATGTACCACCTGATGAGCATCGCGCCGCGGCATCGGGCGGCGCTGTCGGTGGCGGCGCGCGGGCTGTCCGGGCAGACGTATAAGGGCGCGATTTTCTGGGATACGGAGATGTTCATGCTGGATTTCTATCTGGCGTGTATGCCGGAGGTGGCGCGGCACTGCCTGGAATACCGCGTGCAGACGCTGCCGGGCGCGCTGGACAAGGCGAAATCCTACGGCTATGCAGGCGCGTTCTATGCGTGGGAGAGCGTCGAGGGCGGCAAGGACGCTTGCACGGACTACAACGTTACCGACGTGTTCACGGGCCGACCGATGCGCACGTTCTTCCGCGATACGCAGGTGCACATCAGCGCCGCTGTCGTGTATGGGCTGCGGAAATATACGCAGTACACGGGGGATGATTCGCTGCTGCAAAGCGGCGGCGCGCGCGTCGTGCTGGAATGCGCAAGGTTCTATATGAGCCTGATTTCCAAGCGCATCCTCAGCGACACCTATGATTTGCTGGATGTGATGGGCCCGGACGAGTACCACGAGCATGTGAAAAACAACGCCTACACCAACGAAATGGCGCGGATGACGCTGAATTACGCGGTGGAGGTCTGCCGGAAGTACCTGCCGGAGACGGACGAAGCGGAACTGATGCACTTTGCGGATGCCGCGAAGCACTTGAAGCATCAAGCGCCTGACCCGAAAACCGGGCTGATTGAGCAGTTCGACGGCTACTTCAAGCTGGAAAACGTGCTCGTGCCGGAGGTGCGCAGCCGCCTGATTGACCCGCGCGAATACTGGGGCGGCGCGTATGGCGTGGCGGCACAGACGCAGGTCATCAAGCAGGCGGACGTGATTGCCCTGCTGTACATGCTGGGGCAGTACCCGGCGGACATCATCGCCGCGAATTATGATTACTATGAGCCGAGAACCGAGCATGGCAGCAGTCTGTCCGCGTGCATGTACGCCCTGTGCGCGTGCGCAATCGGGCGTCCGGCGGCAGCGTATCCGCTGTTCCTGAAATCCGCCGAGGCGGATATTGTCGGCGGCGGCAAGCAGTGGGCGGGGCTGGTGTACATTGGCGGCACGCACCCGGCGGCGGCAGGCGGCGCGTATATGGTGCTGCTCTATGGCTTCTTGGGTCTGCGCTTCGAGGACGGCAAGCCGACGCTGCATCCGCGCCTGCCGGAGGGATGGAAGAAGGTGCAGCTGCAAGTACATTGGCAGGGCAAAGACTGGCTGCTGACGGCGGAAGAAGGGCAGCAGGCATGACAATCGCCCACTATCACCTGCCCGGTCTGTTCGAGTTTTACGAACTGTACCGCCGGTTTTTGCCGCTCTACCGAAACCATCCGGAATATTTCTATGATTGGTGCGACATCGGCTCGATTTACGGCGCACCGGCGGACTGCCTGTGGGGCGGCGGGCGCGTCGGGTCGGGGGAGTCAAGCACGCGGGACGTGCTGGCGCTGATGCGTGATTACGGCATTTCGCCGCGCCTGACGTTCAGCAACTCTCTCCTGCGCGCGGAGCATCTGCGTGATGCGCGCTGCAATGCGCTCTGCCAGATGCTGAACGACGGCGGGAATGGCGGCGTGATTCTCCATTCGGATTTGCTTCTGCGCTATTTGCAGAAAACGTATCCGAACTTGTATTTCGTGTCCTCAACGACGAAGGTGCTGACATCGTTTCCCGACTTGCAGGCGGAACTGGAACGAGCGGAATTCCGCTATGTCGTGCCGGATTTCCGCCTGAATCACGCGCTGGAGAAGCTGAATGCCCTGCCGCAGGGTCAAAAGGACAAGGTGGAGTTCCTCTGCAACGAGTGCTGCTATTTCGGCTGCCGCGACCGCCGCGCGTGCTACGAAGCCGTCAGCCGGAAGAACCTCGGCGAAGGCGGCGACGAGCACCGCTGCCACGCACCGGACGCAGCGGGCGGCTACCGCTTCTCCAAGGCGATGGAGAATCCGGGCTTTATCAGGCTGGCGGATATTCAGCGGACGTACCTGCCGATGGGCTTTGAGAACTTCAAGATTGAGGGGCGCGAGTTAGGCAGCGCGCTGGTGCTGGAATTCCTGCTGTACTACCTGACGAAGCCGGAATGCCAGCTGAAAGTGCGGGAGGAAATCTATCTGGATAACATGCTGGACTTGTTCTGATTGCAATCAAAAACAGCCTGCGGAATTCGTCCACAGGCTGTTTTTATCCTTTTTTCGGATTTTGCTGCGCGAACTATTGGGTTCTTCACGGAAACTTGGGGGAAGAGCAGCTTGGGGGCG
>ULVD01025782.1_pt1 | contig 29290 bp, 23 predicted proteins | sample 1959101 | NCBI WGS metagenome assembly ULVD01 (sample SAMEA4835777, study PRJEB28245) | human gut metagenome | biome: gut microbiome; material: fecal sample | place: Denmark | collected 2008
CCTCGACCGCGCCGCCTTTTGAAAAAGGCGGGCGAAAACTTTCATCAAACTGACAAAAGCCCTTACTTGGGTCTACAGTATGAAAAGGACTGCCACGAAGTGCGGCAGTCCTTAAACTATTCATTTATTCATCCGAAAGTGCGGCAGGATCAGAATCTGAGCGTATAGTCCGGTGTAAAATAGGATCTTACCCGCTCGGCATCCTCTTTGGTGAGGTAGCGGTAAACCGTCCCGCCGTCCTCAAGAAAGGGAAATTCTCGCGTGTGCGGTCCGGTCCCGTCGAAAAATATCACGGTATCGACCACCTCAGCATCCGCTTCAATATATCTGCTTTCGTCAAAAGCACGGGCGGATATTTCATCCGTGGGCAGACCGACTCCGTATATAATGACATTTCCTTTGCCGTCAGGCGCGGTCATATCATGCCTGTATACCGCCGAAGTCCGGCGCTCGCCGCCTCCGTGCGTCAGCGCCATGCACCTGATATATTGGAAATGACCGAAAATGATCTCATTTTCCATCCGGTTTACCTCGCACCGAAGATAATTTCAGCTTCTGAGCTTTATTCCAAGCTCACGGTCAAGCGCCGCGATAATTTTCGCGGTATCCTTTTCCGATTCCTCCTGAGTCAGCGTGTGATCAGAGGAGCGGAGGGTAACGCGCATTGAAACGCTCTTGCGTCCCGCGCCGACCTGAATGCCACGGTAAATGTCAAAGAGCTTGATGTCCTCGACAAGGCGTCCGCCGGCGTTTCTGATCGTATCCTCGATCGTTCCGACCTCAAGAGCTTCGTCGCAGACGAAAGACAGGTCGCGCGTCACTGCCGGGTATTTGGGGAGCGGACGGTACTCCGTTTCTCCTTTTTTGTGCGCCATAAGCACAGGCACACGTATCTCGGCGGCGTACACCGGAACTGTAAAGCCGTAGTTGTCCGCAACAGAGGGATGTATCTGACCGACAACTCCGATAAGCTCGCCGTCCGCCAGCATTGCCGCACATCTTCCGGGATGGAAGGTGGGGTCATCGCTTCTCGCCGCAAACTTTACATTCGCTCCGACAAGTCCGAACAGGCTCTCGCAGATACCCTTTATAGTGTAGAAATCACATCCGCCGTACATTCCGAGAGTCAGGGACACCGGCTCGTCGGGAAGCTCTGCGGGATCATCCTTGGGCAGATAGACCGTAGCCATTTCGTAAAGGCGCAGGTTCTCATTATTGAAGTTGTTGTTCCGCGCCAGCACCTCAAGCATTGAGGGCAGCGCCGTGGTTCTCATAACACTGGTATCCTCGCCCAGCGGGTTGCGTATGACCACCGAACGGCGGAGCGGATCTGATTCGGGGCGGTTTATCTTATCGTAGTATTTTGGGCTGATGAATGAGAAGGTCTGTATTTCGGAAAGTCCCATACCGATAAGGGCGCGTTCAAGCGTCAGCTCAAAGTTCTGCTTTGGAGTGCGCTTGCCTTCGGTCGTGCGCGCGCAGATAGGCGTTGACTGAATGGTGTTGTACCCGTACATACGGATGACCTCCTCGGCAAGGTCGGCAGTGCCGAGAACATCGTCGCGCCACGAGGGAATGACCACGCTGCCGCCGTCAAGCTCAAAGCCAAGTCTTGAGAGCACGCGGCGCATATAATCCTCCGGCACATCAGTACCGAGGAAAGCGTTGATCTTTGCGGAATCGAACCCGACAGTGCGCAGCTCCTTTTTTCCGGGGTAAACGTCTATTATGCCGTCCACCACCTCGCCTGCACCAAGCAGCTCGACCAGCTCGCAGGCGCGCTCGATTGCAGGGAGAGTGTTTTCGGGGTCAAGTCCCTTTTCATAGCGTGCGGAGCTTTCTGTTCTCATGCCCTGTTTTTTTGCCGAAACACGCACCGAAGCTCCCATGAAATTGGCGCTTTCAAATACAACGGTTGCGGTTGACGGGGTGATCTCGCTGTTAGCGCCGCCCATGATGCCGGCAAGCGCCACCGCTTTGTTTTTATCGGATATAACGAGAGTCGAAGCGTCAAGAATGTGATCCTTATCGTCGAGCGAACGGAAAGCCTCACCCTCAGCGGCGCGACGGACGGATATTGCCGCCCCGTCAAGGCACTTGTAATCAAAGGCGTGCATGGGCTGACCGTACTCGAGCATGACATAGTTGGTTATGTCGACGATGTTGTTTATCGGGCGCACTCCCGAGGCGCGCAGGCGCGCTCTCAGCCACAGTGGCGAGGGAGCTATCTTTACATTTTTGACCACACGCGCGGTGTAACGCGGGCAAAGGTCGGGCGCGTCAATTCTGACCGAGAGATAATTTCCGATGGAATCCCCGTCACCCGCGGTGCGGACCTCGGGCGTGTGGAGCTTCAGCTCGCGGTCAAAGGACACCGCCGCCTCACGCGCCAGACCGATAACGGACAGGCAGTCGGGACGATTGGGTGTGATCTCAAATTCCACGGCGGTATCGGAAAGCCGCAGCGCCTCGCGGATATCCTTTCCTATCATCGGCGCGAACTCCTCGCCAAGGATCAGTATACCGTCGGCAATAGCACCGGGCATATAGTGCTCGTCAAGTGACAGCTCGCCGATCGAGCAGAGCATTCCGTTTGAGGCTGCGCCGCGCAGCTTGCCCGCCTTTATGGTAACGCCGCCGGGAAGGTGAGCCGTCGCCACGGCGACCGGAACGATAGCGCCCTCAAAAACATTCTGAGCGCCGGTCACTATCTGTATGGTTTCCGCGCCGCCTACGTCAAGGTCGCATATCTGAAGATGATCGCTGTTTTCATGCTTGCGGAGCGCGACGATACGCCCCACCTTTACATTCTGAATATCCTCGCCCAGAACCTCAAAGCCCTCGACCTTAGAGCCGGTGGCGGTCATTCTGTCGCAGAACTGCTTTGTATCTATTCCTGCCGTATCAACAAATTCGGCAAGCCATTCAAGAGATAAGATCATAATTTTTACCGGAATATCCTTTCATTTATTTTTGCGTTTTGCGCGTAGTGCCCGCTCAGCCGGTCTGTCTGAAGCCCTTGCCGATAATATCACCGGAGTTGGAGATAAGCACAAAGGCGTCCTTATCCACTGTGCGGACAAATTCACGCATATGCATAGCCTGAGCACGGTTCATGACGACCAGCAGAAGCGTGCGCTTCTCGCCGGTATAACAGCCAACCCCTTCCCACCTTGTTGCGCCGCGGTGGAGGGTGGACTCGATATACGCCACGATAGGCTCCGGCTTTGATGTGACGATAATGAAAAACTTAGATATATTGATATTTTCGATCACGGAGTCAACAAGGAACGCCTTGGCAAGCAGTCCGAGCAGTGAAAACAGCCCGGTTTTGACTCCGAACGTGAAGAAGGCAATTACGACGACCGCCATATCCGCCATAAGCAAGGCACGCCCGACCTCGATCTTCAGATACTTTTTAAGTATCAGCGCCAGAATGTCAGTGCCGCCCGTCGAGCCGTCGCAGTTGAAGACCATTGCCGACCCGATACCCGGCAGCAGCACCGCAAAGCACAGCTCAAGCAGCGGCTGATCGGTAAGCGGCTCAGTCATGGGGCAGACAAGCTCAAGCAGGGACAGCGCACCGGACAAAAGCAGGCTGCAATATACCGTGCGTATGCCTATCTTGCGTCCGAGAAAAATAAAGCCGATCAGAAGGTAGAGTATGTTTAGCGCCGTCACTATCTGCGCGGGGGTTATAAAGGGGATAACGCTGCCAAGCACCACCGAAAGACCGCTGACGCCGCCCATTGCAAAATGGTTCGGATACTTGAAAAAGTATATGCCTGCGGCAAGTATCAGCGTTCCGAGCGTCATGAGCGCCCAGTCGCGCGCCCTCTCTTTGCCTGATGAGTTGCTTATTTTACCCTGCTCCGCCATATCAGAACTGGGAGATAAAGCGGATGTCGTTCTCATAAAGCAGTCTCATATCGTCAATGTGATACTTAAGCAGTGCAATTCTTTCAATGCCGAGTCCGAATGCAAAGCCCGAATATTCCTCCGGGTCAATGCCGCAGCCGCTCAGCACGTGCGGATGCACCATTCCGGCGCCGAGGATCTCGATCCAGCCCTCGCCCTTGCAAAGCCGGCAGCCCTTGCCGCCGCACGCAAAGCAGGAGACGTCAACCTCCGCCGACGGCTCGGTGAACGGGAAATGATGCGGGCGGAAGCGTATGCGCGTCTGCTCACCGAACATATTCTTTGCAAACAGCTCAAGCATTCCCTTAAGGTCTCCCATAGTGATGCCGTGATCGACCACAAGCCCCTCAAGCTGATGGAACAGCGGGGAGTGCGTGGCGTCCACATCATCGGAGCGGTACACACGTCCGGGAGAGATTATACGTATCGGCGGCTTCTGCTTTTCCATGACCCTTACCTGAACCGGGGAGGTCTGCGAGCGAAGCAGAATGTTGTCGGTGATATAAAAGGTGTCCTGAGTGTCACGCGCCGGGTGATTCTCCGGAATGTTGAGCGCCTGGAAGTTGTAGTAATCGTACTCGACCTCAGGTCCTTCGGCAATTGAAAAGCCAAGTCCGAGGAATATTTCCTCAAGGTCGCGGCGGACGACTGTCAGCGGGTGGCTGTGTCCGATGGCGGGAGCGTTGCCGGGAGCGGTCACGTCAACACGTTCGGCAAGCAGCTGTGCCTCAAGCGCCTTCTGCTTCTGCGCCGCGGAGCGTTCGGCAAGCGCGTTTTCTATTTCCCCGCGTATCTGGTTGGCAAGCTGACCTATTACAGGTCTTTCTTCGGCAGAAAGTCCCGCCATACCGCGCAGAACTGCGGTAAGCTCACCCTTTTTGCCGAGATAGCGGACTCTCAGGGCTTCAAGATCCGCGTCGCAGGCGGATATCCGCTCAAGAGCCTCGGCACGGATCTTCTGAAGAATTTCTTTCATTTGCGGTTTTATTCCTTTCGGTTTTGTCTTGTTTTGTTTTGCTGGTTATGCACATGGTATCATCCGGTGCGTGTTCCGGGCATAAAAAAAGCCCGTCCGAATCAGGACGGAGCACAGCGCCGCGGTACCACCCGAATTCCGGCAATAAAAACATCGCCGGCTCTCAAAGGACGTATAACGGCGCCGCCGGGATCGGCTACAGGCGACATCGTCGCTTTGACCTATCCTGCTACGAAGCGAAACGCCTGCACGCGCGAACGACCGCTTTCAGCCGTGGCGGTCTCTCTGTTGAACGCTTGTGCGTGAAGGCAAACTTCATCACTGCATTTATAAATTTTAGTATATCACATCTTCCGTCGGTTTTCAAGAGCTTCAGAAAAAAATCCTTCAAAATCCGAAAATTTTTTTCTACCCGGAAATGCGGAAGGCGGACGCAAGCCCGCCTTCCCCGTTTTTGTCAAAAGACAAAGGATATACTCATATAATTGGCAATAACATATGTCATCACGATCTGAATGACCAGTATCAGCGGGATACCTATCATGAATTTCGGATGGCGGGTCTTGTGCCTGATAAGCAGCATTGTAAGCAGCATGGCAGCAGAGCCGCCGACCACCGACAGGGCGATAAGAGAGCTTTCCCTTATCCTGCCGGACGGGCGGCGTTTCGCCGCCCACTTGTCGTAAACGGTAACTATGACAGATATAAGCGATATCAGCGCAAGGTATGCCGCCGCAATCAGCACAGGAAGTCTGCCGGAAAGCTCGCCAGGCATTTTACTTCTTTTTGGGATAGCTGTCCTTCAGCCCGACAATGCGGTTGAAGGTATCGGCGTTCTTGGTGTCCTTGACATAATATCCGTTACGCACGAACTGGAAGCGCTCGCCCGGAGCGGCGTCGGCAAGCGACGGCTCGATCATGCAGCCCTCGAGCTTTGTGACCGAGTTGGGATTAAGATAATCCCCGTAGGTCTTGCCCTCCGGCATATCGTCGATATTTTCAAGCGTAAAGAGGTAATCGTAAAGCATTACGTCGGCGCGGCGGGCATACTCTGCGGAAAGCCAGTGGATAGTACCCTTGACCTTCCTTCCGTCGGCAGGATTGCCGTTTCCGGTCTCAAGGTCGGCGGTGCAGTGAACGGCGGCGACGCTGCCGTCCGCATTATGCTCGACGGATACGCATTTCACGATATACGCGCCCATAAGCCTTACCTCTCCTTCCGGCTTGAGACGGAAGAATTTAGGCGGGGGCAGCTCCGCAAAATCGTCGGCGTCGATATAAAGCTCACGGGTGAACGGAAGCGGACGCGTCCCGGCATCCGGAGCCTGAGGATTATTCGGAAGCTCAAAATACTCGGTCTTTCCCTCGGGATAATTGTCAATGATGAGCTTCAGCGGCTTCATGACCGCAATACGGCGCGGCGCGGTCGCATTCAGCTCCTCGCGGATGCAATGCTCAAGCAGCTCGATATCCACCACGCTGTAAGCCTTTGAAACTCCGGCACGGTCAACAAAATCAAATATTGCGGACGGAGTATAGCCGCGGCGGCGCAGACCGCACAGCGTAGGCATACGGGGGTCGTCCCACCCGTCCACAAGACCCGTCTCGACAAGCTGACGCAGATATCTCTTGCTCATCACCGTGTGCGTGACATTAAGCCGCGCAAACTCGCGCTGCTTCGGCTTGGGGTCGAATCCGATATTGTCCACCACCCACTCGTAAAGGGGACGGTGATTTTCAAATTCCAGCGAGCAGCAGGAGTGCGTGATGCCCTCAAGCGCGTCCTGTATCGGGTGCGCATAGTCGTAAAGAGGATATATGCACCACTTATTGCCCTGACGGTGATGGTCGGTGTGCAGAATACGGTATATGGCGGGGTCGCGCATATTCATATTCGGAGACGACATATCAATTTTTGCGCGCAGAGTGTGCGAGCCGTCGGGGAACTCACCGTTCTTCATACGCTCGAAAAGCTCAAGATTCTCCTCCACGGAGCGGTTGCGGAAGGGGGATTCACGTCCCGGCTCGGTAAGCGTTCCGCGGTATTCCTTCATCTGCTCGGCAGAAAGATCGTCAACATACGCCTTGCCGTCCCTTATGAGCTTTACCGCAAACTCGTAGCATTTGTCAAAATAGTCGGAACCGTAAAACACGCCGCCGTTAGGCTCACAGCCGAGCCATTTAAGATCCTCATAGATCGACTGCACGTATTCGTCCCCCTCGCGCACCGGGTTGGTGTCGTCGTAGCGCAGATTGAACAGTCCGTGATATTTGCGCGCTATCTGATAGTTTATGCGTATCGCCTTAGCCGAACCGATGTGGAGATATCCGTTTGGTTCGGGAGGAAAGCGGGTGTGTATCTTAAGCTCGGGGTCAAGCCGCAGATCCTCGTCGATTATATCGTGTATGAAGTTGCCGCTTATTTCATTTTCTGCGGCTTCCGCTCTTACGTCTTCGTTTGTGTTTCCCATGATATTCAGAAAGCCTTTCTTAGCTGTTTTTCCGCAAACACGGATGACTTATTTTTAATATCAGCCGTCGATCCCGGCGGCATACTCGCGCACGCGGGCAACTGTGCGCTCTGCTCCGAGAATGTGAATGACGGTGTAAAGGTCGGGAGAATTCATTCTTCCCGTGACCGCAACGCGGATGAACATACTCACATCCGCCACACTGCCGCGGTATTCCTCCGGAGCCGCCTTGTAGCGGCGCATATCCGAGGCGTATCCCATTCCCTCGGCGACAGCCTTGATCTTTTCAAACCATGCGTTTGCATCGTCAGAAAAATCAAGCGTATCGGCAAATTCGGTCAGCGCGCGCTTAATGTCGGCACGGCTGAAGCTCGCCGGTATCTCATCCTCGCGGCGGAACAGCTCGTCGTAAAAGAAGCTGACAAACTCCTTGACCTCGCTCCAGAGCCCGTAATCCTTGCGCGGCTTCTTGCCGCCGCGACCGATCGAAAGAATGGCTTTTGCGTAATCGGGGTCACGGTCAAGCAGTGCGAAAAAGTCAGGGTCGTAGCTGCGCGCCCAGTCGGAAAGCTGAGAATATACCTCCTCCGCGCTCATGCGGGAAACTACATTTTTTGAAACATCCTCGATCTTGGCGCGGTCGAAAAGACAGCCCGACGCGCACATCTTCTTGATGTCAAACTTAAAATCGGTGAAGGGCTTGTCCGGATTCTGCATGCGCCACTCCTCAAAATTGGAGTTGAGAACGGTAAGCAGGTATTCGGAGACCGCAGCAGGCGCATAGCCGTCGCGCTCGTAATCGTTCATATTAGCGCCGAGATCGCGCTTTGAAAATTTCTTCTTGTTGCCGTTCTCGTCAAGACGCATGATCTGCGCGGTATGCAGATATTTCGGCGGCTTAAAGCCGAGATAACGGAAAAGCTGAATGTGCTTTGCAACGCTGGGCAGCCACTCCTCGCCGCGTATAACGTGCGTTGTGCGCATCAGATGGTCATCGACCGCGTGCGCAAAATGGTAGGTGGGTATACCGTCGCTCTTGAGCAGTACAAAATCCTCGTCGTTTTCGGGAATTTCCAGCTTGCCCTTTACAAGGTCGGTAAACGGGGTCTTTTTTTCGGGGTCGCCGTCGGCAAGTATGCGCAGAACAAATTTGTTGCCTGCCGCAAGATTGCGCTCGACGTCCTCAATTGTGAATTCGCGCAGACGGCGCATTTCCGCTTTCTGCGCGGCTTCGGTCTCCACCGTCCACTCGCGTGACTTGACCTCCGCCTTTTTGTCCGCTGCTTCAATGGCGCGCAGCTCCTCGTCGGTGGTAAAGCAGGGGTATGCCTTGCCCTCGGCGACCAACTTTTTGGCGTAGACGTGATAAATATCCGCACGCCTACTCTGCTTGTACGGACCGTAAGCTCCGCGGTCGATTATCTCGCCGTTCTCGCCTATCGCCGCACCCTCGTCAAAGCAGATGCCGTATCTTGAAAGCGTATTTATGAGCCCCTCGGCAGCCCCGGGGATCTCTCGCTTGGCGTCGGTATCCTCGATTCTCAGGTAAAACACGCCGCCCGACTGATGCGCCAGTCTCTCCCCCACCATCGTCTGGTAAACTCCGCCGATGTGAACAAATCCCGTAGGACTCGGCGCAAAGCGGGTGACCTTTGCTCCCTCCGGCAGCTTGCGCGGAGGGTATTTTTCCTCAAGCTCCTCCGGAGTCACTGTAACGTCCGGGAAAAGCAGCTCGGCTAAACGATTGTAATCCATGCTGACCTCTCGTATTCCGAGGCGGCGGTCAAAGCGCCGCCGCCGTAATGATATGATATAATTATTCTTTATTTTACCACAAATAATCGTGCTTGTCTATATGCTGAATGCAATTTTTTGTCTTACGGCGCAAAACTGAGCTTATCTGACCCCGTATTTGTATGCAAAGTTGAGGCAGTCCGCAAAGCCTGCCGCATATTGTACAGCTTTCAATGTTAAATTTATCCGGACTGCCGCGACATGACGCGACAGTCCGGATAATTATTTTCAGAATACCTTGCAACGCCAAACCATTACCGTGCCTGAAATCCGCAATATCGCAAGCACGGCAATATTACGTCAGTTCCCGACCCTGTACGGCTTTATGCAGCCGTTTTCCATTGAAAGGATGCGGTCGGCGCGTTCCGCTATCGACATATCGTGCGTTACCATGATAAGCGTCTGATGCATGACTTCCTTGGTGCGCAAGAGCAGATCAAGCACCTCGTCGGCGTTCCTGCGGTCAAGGTTTCCCGTAGGCTCGTCGGCAAAGACCACCTGCGGACGGTTTATAAGCGCGCGGGCGATCGCCACACGCTGCTGCTGTCCGCCGGAAAGCTCGCTTGGCAGATGGTGCAGTCTGTCCCCGATGTCAAGCGTGGCGACCAGCTTTTTGAGGTGCTCCTCATAGCTGAAATCCGGCTTGTTGCACATAAGCGTCGGGATAAGAATATTCTCCATTGCCGTAAACTGAGGTATAAGGTTGTGGTTTTGGAATACCATACCGATATAGTTGCCGCGGAATTCGGCAAGCTCGTCGGCAGACATGGCGGTTATCTCATTGCCTCTGACGATCACCCTGCCGGAATTAGGGCGGTCAAGTCCGGCGCAAATGTGCAGCAGCGTGCTCTTTCCCGAACCGGAAGCTCCGATTATCGCCACGAACTCGCCCTCATAGACCTCGAAATTCGCACGGTCGACCGCCGTCACCACGGTATCATACTGCTTGTATTGCTTTATTACGTCGTGTGTCTCAAGAATGATTCTTCTGTCCTGTATAACGATTCCTCCTCCCGCAGGGTCACTCGCCGAGCTGTGTGCGCTCGATCCGCTCGCGCTTCTTTATATATGCTCTGAAGGGCAGCAGCGAAGAAGCAAATCCGCACGCCATCGAGACCGCAAGGCATGCTGCCGACGCCGCAGGCGGAAGCGAAAAGCTGTAACGCACAGCCTGAATAAAGCCGTACTTCGGCAGCCAGTTGTCAAGCAGCATGAACATCAGATACCCCGCCGCGGAGCTGAGCAGAATACTTGCCGCAAACGCCGACGCCGCCAGCACGCCCCCGGAGAACAGATGCAGCTTCTTTATCTTTGCGTCGGTCGCGCCGAAGGACTGAAGCATATAAAACTCACCCTCCCGCTTTGCGAAGAACATCGACTGCGAGAAGAACCATACCAGAGGAGAAAGCAGCAGAGCCGCCAGCGCACAGATGAGAGTAACACCTCCTACATCCGTCGCATTTTCAACCGCGGAACGCGCTTGCGTCTGATAGTCATATATCATGTAACTTGAGTCAAGCGAGATCAGCTTGCGAAGCTCACGTAAGACCTCCAGACTCTCTTTGTACGACAGATCCTGCTTCAGATACACATTTGCAAATTCCGTCACAGGAGCTTTCCCGGTTATTTCGGCATACAGCTCGGGAGACACGCCGATCATAAACGCATCGTCCGCCGCTCCGGTATCAACCACCGCGCCAACAGTGACCTCAATGTAATTGAACCTTCCGTACTTTATCTGCTGCTGAAGTATAAGTCGCGGGTCCGTAAGGCTTGAGTCAAGCGGCGCATCGGCGGAATCAAACAAAGCAAGCTTTATTTTGTCGCCCACCTTTATGTTAAGCTCCTTTGTATTGAATATATAATTGCTGACCGCCACGGTATACTCGTCGGTAAGCACTGACCGCAGATCCCCCGCGACTTCCCACAGCCCATGAGCCTCCGCAATATCCAGCATATCCTCGTCAAGCGCCGAAAATCTGAAGCTGTTTGTGGCTATATTTTGACCGTCCTGAGCTTTGGTTGAAACAAAACTTCTGCTTCCCGCCTGCCCGGACGTAAGCACGACGTGACTGCGCCATCCGGCAGCGTCTGTGGCATTTTCCCACATAAGATAGTCAACGCCCTCAATATCTCCGGCAAGGTCGAGGTCAACCTCGTCAATGCCTCCGGGTACTGTCATTCCGAACTGAGCCTCGGGAGCAGACTGAATGTTCGCCTGCCGGTCACGGAAAAATATTCCGCAAAGGAATACGGTGCTGAAGGAAACAGCCCCCAGCAGCAGTCCCGCAAAATACCGGCGGAAACGGACCATCCCGTAAAGCTCGTAGGTCTCCGGGAATTTTTTTCCGAATATATATGCCGAGCGTCTCGGCGAGGAAACAAGGTTTGAATTGTCCTCCGCCGCCAGAAGCTGAACGGGACGTTTTTTTGAAAGCGCCAGCACCGGCGGGAAGACCCCGATGAATACCGCAAGCAGATCCCAGAGCAGAGCAAGCAGAAGATCCGCAAGCCTGAAGCTGAACACTGCGCCGTGCGGCAGATACGCAAGCGCCGAAATTCCAAGCCCCGCCGCCAAAGACGGAATGAAGGTAAGAAGCGAGATCATGAACAGCTCCCACGACGCGGTCTCAAACAGCTTTTCAAAGCCCGCACCGAAGGACATATATATGCCATAGCGGAATTTATAATGGTTAGTCCTGATATTGAAAAGGATAAGCAGCGCAGCGGCGGCAAACGCCAGCGACAGGAGGAAGAAGACCGTTCTGACCGTCCCCGCCTTTGTCTTTGCCGCTTCTATTACGGTGATCCTTTCGGTGTAATATGTATGCGTCGCCTCTCCGCCTATGCTGTAATAGCTGAGAAAATCATCTGCCCGTTCGGATGAATCCTCGTCAAGCAGTATGCGCATTTCATATCTTTTATCTCCCAGCCCGTCGGTATAGCCGAAAAATTCGTAGGATTCATACATCCTCTCCTCCGGCTCAAGATGCTGATTGACCCACAGCTTGCCGTTTTCAATGACCGTCTTTTCGTAATTGCTCAAACCGTCCACGACAACATGACAGTCAGCGGCGGCGTAAGCCTCGGCGCGCGACGTCTCCATGATGGTGTCCGAGTAAAAGATCCCCGACCAGAATATCAGCTGAACTGCAAAGCACGCAATGTAAAACGGAAGATATTCCCGGAAGCCTCCCGTAACCGCACGGAAGGCATGAGCAAGGTTGCGCCATGAGAAAAAACGACCAAGAAAATGACGGGCGCGGCTCAGCCTCTCCCCCGTTTTCCAGACATACACTTTCTTATGATCGACGTATTTTTCTTCAAACATAACGAAACCCCTCGTTAATATGATAATAACATTATACTATAAAAAGGCATAAATTTCAAGAAGCGAAAGAGGCTATTTTGTGTGCATTGTGTATGTTTTTTGCCGCTCATGTGATCGTGGGTGTTAATAAACTGTAACATTTGAAATCCCTCTTGAAAAAAAAAGACGTTTGGTGTAAAATATATACGAAAATGATTTACTGTTGAAATCACTTGTTAAAAAAATAACAATTAATGAATAAAGGAGATACCCCATGACAAACAACAAGTACATCCTTGATTGGGTACGGGAAATGGCTGACATGACCCGCCCTGACAACATCGTCTGGATCGACGGTAGCGAGGAGCAGGCGGAAAAGCTCCGCGCAGAAGCTTGCTCGACCGGAGAAATGATAAAGCTCAACCAGGAGCTGCTTCCCGGCTGCTACCTGCACCGCACCGCAGTCAACGACGTTGCCCGCGTAGAAGGCAGGACCTTCATCTGCACCTCAAAGAAAGAGGACGCCGGCAATATCAACAACTGGATGGATCCCGCCGAATGCTATGCAAAGCTCTCAAAGCTCTACACCGGCTCTATGAAGGGACGCACCATGTACGTCATTCCCTACTCCATGGGCATTGTAGGCTCGGAATTCGCCAAATACGGTATCGAGCTTACCGACTCCATCTATGTCGTTCTCAATATGCTCATCATGACCCGCGTCGGCAACGATGTGCTTGACGCTATCGGCGACAGCGCCGACTATGTAAAGGGTCTGCACTCCAAAGCAGAGCTTGACGAGGAGAACCGTTACATCTGCCACTTCCCCGAGGACAACACCATCTGGTCGGTCAACTCCGGCTACGGCGGAAACGTACTGCTCGGCAAGAAGTGCTTCGCCCTCCGTATTGCTTCCTACCTCGGACGCAAGGAAAACTGGATGGCTGAACATATGCTCATTCTGGGCGTTGAGTACCCGAACGGCGAGACCAAGTATGTCTGCGCCGCCTTCCCCTCCGCCTGCGGCAAGACCAACCTTGCCATGCTCATTCCGCCTGAGATCTACCGCAAGAAGGGCTATAAGGTCCACACTGTCGGCGACGATATCGCATGGCTGCGCATAGGCAAGGACGGCAGACTGTGGGCGATGAACCCCGAAAACGGCTTCTTCGGCGTCGCTCCCGGAACCAACGAAAAGTCCAACCCCAACGCGCTTGCCACCACCCGCCGCGACACGATATTCACCAACGTCTGCCACAACCTTGACGACAACACCGTCTGGTGGGAAGGTCTTGACAACAATCCTCCGAAGAACGCCCTCAACTGGAAGGGCGAGGTCTGGGATTACACCAAGTACGACAAGAAGGACAAGGTCAACACCTCCGGCGCACATCCCAACAGCCGCTTCACCGCAAAGGCGACCAACTGCCCCTGCCTCTCTGAGGAATTCAACAATCCTGCCGGCGTGCCCATCAGCGCCATCGTGTTCGGCGGACGCCGCGCACGCACCGCTCCGCTGGTATATCAGTCCACCAGCTGGCAGAACGGTACCTTTGTCGGCTCCATCATGGCGTCGGAGACCACCGCTGCCGCATCGGGAGCTGTCGGCGTAGTACGCCGCGACCCCATGGCAATGCGTCCCTTCGTAGGCTACAACATGGGCGACTACTGGCGTCATTGGCTTGATATGGGCAAGATCATTCCTAACGCTCCGAAGATCTTCCACGTCAACTGGTTCCGCACCGACGATGAGGGCAACTTCATCTGGCCGGGATTCGGCGACAACCTCCGCGTGCTCGACTGGATCCTTGCCCGCTGCGATGATAAGGTCGATGCCAACCTCACCGCTATCGGATATGTTCCGAAGCCTGAGGACATCAACATTGAGGGTCTTGACAACGTAACTCTTGACACCATCAAGGAGCTTGTCAGCGTTGATAAGGAAGCATGGATTGCCGACATCGACAACATCAAGGAGTTCTACGATCTCGTGGGCGACCGCGTTCCCGCCGAGCTGAGAGAAGAGCTTGCCGCTCTCGAGGCAAGACTTCGCGCCTGATTGTTGATAATTGATCTGAAGTACACATTTGCGGGCTGTCGCACTTACGTGCGGCAGCCCGCCGGTTGTAGACAAAAGGTACAACGATTATTAATGTGCATAAAACCTTAACCCGCTTTTTCTTTGATGAAGCAGGCGCAAAGAAAAAGCTTGGCAAAAAGAAAGCGCCATGAGGGAATTTCGCCGCCTGCGGGCGGCGATGAGGGCTACGCGCCCTCAACCGCGCCGCCTTTTGAAAAAGGCGGGCGAAAACTTTCGGCAAACTGACGGAAGCCCTTGCTTTGCTATACAGTATGCGGGCTGTCGCACCTACGTGCGGCAGCCCGTTTTATTAATTATTGCTGCTGTTCGGCAGCCTTTTGAGCCCAGTATTCCTCAGCCCAATTTTGTTTTGAGACCTCGTCGCGTGCGTAGTCGAGCGTTGCTTTAAGCGAGTCGGAATAGAGCTTGTTTTCGGACTTTTCCAAAAAGCCGGTTATGTCCGCGTCAAAGTAATACTCATAAATGTCATCGTAAATATAGACAAACCCGCTTTTTCTGTATTCCGGGAGTTCATACTCATCCGATAGCCCACCGAGCTTCGGATCTCCCTTGTTTATGTAAGACCCGATAAGAGTGAAGCGGTCATCAAGTCCATTCTGCGTCAGCCATTTTTTTATTACTGACTGCCCGCTGCTATCAAGACGTTCTTCAACGCTCTTTATTTCGTTATTGTCAACATAAAAGATTTTGAGACTCAGCATAAAATCTTCGTCACTGAATGTGCTGCTTTCTGGCTTACATCCCAAGCACATGAAAAGCATAAAAAGGGCGATGACAGAACATAATACTTTTTTCATTTGATGATCCTCCTTAACGGTTTTCATGTAGTAATCATGTTGTTGCTTTGATCGGTTCCGGTGGGAAAGTCGCCGGCGGTGTAAACGGACGGCACGTAAAGCATGATGCTTCTTTTTGGGGTGCAATGGAAAGTGTACTGAATTTGTGCCAAAACACTCAAACGCGCATCACTATTTATATTATAATATATTTTTTCCATATGTCAATATGTATTTGATATTTTATGCCGATTTTTGGTTAAAAAACAGATAATACAACAAAAAACGCCCCTTGGCATACGGAATCCCAAACTTCCGTATGCCAAGGGATCGTTTTATCGTAATACTATTCAAACACAAACCGCGGGCAACCAAAAAAGTATATCATCTGTGACCGTGCGTATATGCTCACGCGCCCGTTCCGGGGAAGTTAATTCCCGCGCGGTGCGCCTGCTCCTCTTGTAGTCGGCGGGGAATACGGTATATTCTGCCGTCCTTTTCAAGCACCGACCCGGTCTGATGATAACGGAAAGGCACTCCGGCGGCGACGCAGTCATCCCGCACCTGCCGTACCCAGTCAAAGCTGCAAAGCCTTGCTCCCTCCCCCGACTCTCCGCCGACCGACACCGAATCAACGGCGGCGGGGTCAAGGTAACGGGTAAAATCCACATACTCAAGCATTGGCTCACAGATGATCATTCGGTGCTTTATCGGCGCTGCGAGAAAGAGCGGCATTCTCTCGTCAGCCCTGCGCTGATTCTCGCAGGTACAGCCTATCGTAACATTGGAATATCCATCGCCCCAGTCGGGCGGCAGCGAAACGCCAAAACGGGATATCCGCTTTGTTATCATAATAAAATGCAGGTCGGGACGCCCGGCTATCATGCGCCATGCCTCGGCGCGCCACCCGTCGGCTTCCTCAAGAAAGAAATCCGAAGAAAAACAGGTCCACACTGTTTCTCCCCACGGTATTGCGGGCTTGCCCCGACTCATACGCGCGGGCAGATCAAAATCGGAATTCTTTCCTATCTCGGAAGCATCCTTCAGGTGTTTGCCGTCTATGCGGTAAACATAACAGTTAAGACACCCCTCGCTTATTTTGCGGCATCCGTGCCACGGATTCCAACCGTTTTTCATATCAAAAGAATAATAATTTCGGTCAAATAAGCACTCCGACACGTATTCACTGCGTATCCTTCTGCCCGGATGCGCTGTCGCCGGGGTCGCGCTTTATGTCGTTCAGCTCGCGGATGAATGTTTCAATATCCTTGAACTCGCGGTAAACGGAGGCGAATCTGACGTAAGCCACAGCATCCTCCGCCTTTAGACGGCGCATGACCATCTCGCCGATATCTCCCGAGGGAATTTCCTGCCGCAGTGAATTCTGAAGCTCCGACTCGATCTCGGCAGCGATATGCTCGGCGTTCACCGGACGCTTTTCACACGCCTTAAGCAATCCCGCAAGCAGCTTTGAGCGGTCAAACAGCTCGCGCGAGCCGTTCTTCTTGATAACGACAAGCTGAACGGACTCTATCACCTCAAAGGTGGTAAAGCGCTTCTGGCAGTTCAGACATTCGCGGCGGCGGCGTATGTTGTTGCCGTCGATATTCTGACGCGAATCTATAACGCGGCTTTCAAGGCAGCCGCAGTTCGGACATCTCATTGTGTTTCCTCCTCTGCCGACGTGCGGCATCTTTGCGGAATCGGTCGATCATACGATCATTTGATCTATTTTACCACACACCGCGCGATTTGTAAATAGTTCTTCCGCATTTTGAGCTCCTACGGCTCATTGCTTTTATGCCCGACGTGTAATTCACACCGCTCCACGGCGTTCGTTCTCCCAGTCTGCCAAAACATCGCGAAGTGTAGCGGGAGTAACAAAGCCCTCAACAACTTTTTCGAATATTCCGCAGGCGGCTGACCTGCCGTACCCCAGCATACAGTAAACGTTGTCCTTACCGTAAGACACGTTTATGGCATACGACCTTATACCGGCACGTCTGACCTCATACAATCTGTAGTATGCGTCATTTCCGAGGATGCACTGTACCTTGCCGCGTATCTGTACCAATCCGCGGTAATCCGCCTTCGTCGGCTGGTGTTTTCTTAATTGATGCTTCATGTTATCTTCGTCCCGTTCGGGACATCCTTTCTATAAATTTAGGACACTGTGTGAACTCCAGTTGTCCTGATGGCAATATTTTATCACTAATTTATTCATAATTTCGGTTGCGAAAAATACGAAAGTTTGTAAACAATATGAACAAATAATGACCCAGAGCTTTTCAACTGTGCATTTTTTCATAGAATTAAATTATTATATGCAAAAAATAAGCCAAAATAATAAATATAAATACATATTCTTTTGATAATGTTCACACATTTTTTTGTCAAATAAATTCGAAGTTAGCAGGCGTGCAAATGGGCTATCCTGCATTTTCATAATATTACATGTTGTTTTTGCGGGTTTCCTGTGATATAATTTACTCATAAATTCTTTTTATGTGTGATATTTTGTATGAAATCGCCCGATATTCACAATCATGTTATTTGAATAAATATTCTGTATTTTTATCATATAAGGTGCGAAATGAAGAAAAAGCAGCTCAAACATAAGCTCTTAAACTCAATTTCACAGATAAGCCGTGAAGCCATGACGGTGCTTTCATGCGGGATAAGCGTGATCTCGCTTGTGTGCGCCGCGCTGATATATCGGATATATCCTGCGGTCAAAGCAGACCCGCTCGGAGCGGTCGATCATTACGGTCCAATGTTTGAATACATAATGATGACCCTGCTTATCGTGGTAGTCGGAGCAATTCTGTTTGATATCATCGACAAAAAATCCCTGCCGCGCTGACGCACGGCAGGTATTATATAATTTATTAAGCTTCCCGTATGGCGGTGGCTTGCTCCCGCTCTACGGAACGGTTGGATCAAAACGCAAATACTGATACTTTGATCTCCGATTCTCAAAGAGGCTCGTCGGAATATTCGCGGAATATTTCGATGATCCTTTGCTCCGCCTCGCGCGGGGTCAGCTTATCGGCGGCGTATGCGCGTCGAAGCAGAGACGGCGGCACGTACTCGTCGTACTTTTCAAACACCGGACATTCCCCTTCTCCGACAAGTGCGGCGCAGTCGATCCCCTCCTTTGCGACCTTTTTTGCCAGATCACGCGCAAGCTCGTAATCGTTTCCGCCCTCCATTCTGAAGGTAATGTAACAGCAGCCCTCGTAGTCAAGTCCGCTGATACGGAAACGCGAGGCATTCGAAGCAATAAATCTCCTCAGCGTGCGGAAGGAACGTGTCCCGAGCCACGGGAAAAGACACCATGAATACCCGCCGAGGTGCACTATCGAATGCTCAAGCATTCCGGTGCTTCGTGCAAGCCGCCGGGCATTTGCAAGGCGCTTCTGCGCGTTGGGCTTGAGATAAGGATAAACGTCATCCTCCTCAAGCACACGCCTCATGCGCTGCTGTATGCGCGTGTGTATCTCGCCGTAGTCGCCCGGCCACGACACCTCCATTTTGCCCTCCACCGGATGGACATATATCAGCCTGCGCCGGACGTCCAGCTCCTCGACCTCCCAGACGCGCCCGGCAAGGGCAAAGCGGTCGCCCACTGGAGGCGGCGTAGTGATCGTGCCTATCTCGTCTGAGCGACAGCGGACGGTATAGTCCTCGCTGTCCTTGAAGACCGCGTAAAACTTGAAGGAAGAAAGCAGCCGCTCCCCGGCAAGACCGATTATCAGCCCTTTTTCGTCAGTCATTTCAAGGTAGTCGTTCTCGCACATTGAGATAAGCAGCGTGCGGTAATCCTCCTTTGAAATTCCCGCAAGCGGAGGAAGCGCCAGCACCCTTTCGGCAAGCTCTCGCGGGCGCAGCTCCCCCGACGCCGCCGCTACGCTCAACGTCTGGTGAAAAGCAAGACTGAAGGGCAACTTTTTCCGTCCGGGCGGCTCGATGAAGCGTTCCTCTATATATAGCTGAACTATTGCTATGGCGCGCAAAAGCTCCCACGGGATCAGCTGAGGCAGCGGAGTATTCGGCAGGGCGTCCTCCTCGCGGAAGACCATCATCATCTCGGGCGGCTGCCCCCGCCTGCCTGAACGCCCCAGCCGTTGCAGAAAGCTCGTCACGGAATTTGGCGAACCGTTTTGCAGGACGCGCTCAAGCCTGCCTATGTCGATCCCCAGCTCCATAGTGACAGTGGCGCAGGTGACGACTCGCAGGTCGTCGTCCTTCATCTTAAGCTCCGCCTCCTCGCGTATGGCGGCGGAGAGATTGCCGTGGTGGATCAGAAAAATATCCGGCTCATTACGCCGCTTCGCCACCTGCCGGAGCGTTGCCGTAACGTATTCGGTCTCCTCCCGTGAATTTGAAAAGACCAACGCCTTCTTGTCCTTGACACAATCGTAAATATACTCATATCCCGCGTCAAGCGCGGCGTTCCCGGCAGGGTGAGCGTCGGCATCCCCAGAGGAGTTTTCCTCACCCTCTCCGGGCAGCTTTTCTCCGGCAGCTTCCTCCGGGCAGTTATTCGGCATATCCTGCGCGCGCTCGGCGGTCTGGTCAAAGGCGGGATTCTGAATATAAAAATGCTCCATGCCCAGTCTCCAGCGCAGACGCTCGGGCGGCATTTCGGGTATGTCCGTATCCCTGCCGCTGCCGGAAGCCAGCCATTCGGCGGCAAGAGCCGGGTCTCCGACCGTCGCCGAAAGCCCGATGCGGCGCGGGGAGTGTCCGATAAGTCCGGCAATGCGGCAAAGCTGACAGATTATCTGATTGCCGCGATCACTGCCCGTGAGGGTGTGTATCTCATCAATTATCACAAACCGTAGGTCGCCGAAAATGCGCGGAATGTCGTTTGAACGGTTTATAAGCATTGATTCAAGCGATTCCGGAGTTATCTGGAGTATTCCGCGCGGTTCTTCAAGTAGCTTTTTCTTATGTGACGCCGCCACATCCCCGTGCCAGTGCGTCACGGGAATACCGGTCATGTCCAGAAGCTCGCTCATCCGCCCGAACTGATCGTTTATAAGACTTTTAAGCGGCGCGATGTAAAGAGCGCCGACAGTGCGGGGCATATCCTCCCACAAAAGAGACAGGATAGGAAAAAATGCCGCCTCGGTCTTTCCCGACGCCGTTGATGAGGTCAGGAGAAGATTGTTTTCCGTATAAAAAATGCTTTTTGCCGCCGCCGTCTGCACCGCGCGCAGCGACTCCCATGAGTGAGCGTAAATATACTCACGGATAAAGTCCGGAAAACGTTCGAAAATTTCGTTGTCGTTCATTCAAGTGACCAGCCTTTCTTATGCCGTCAGCCGAAAACAGCCGGAAACGGCGCGGGCGGAAAAATTCAGAAACATAATATCCGTCTTGACACCGCCGACCCAAACTCAGAATACAATGTCAGCCGGATCGAAGTCGGCGCGCTTTCCGGCTTCCGGAGCGACCAAGGCAGGCTCAGCGTCGCCGGACGCAGGGGCGTCCGCATGGGAAAGCGTCACCGCCGAGGCAATGTCGGCAAAGCTTTTGTCCGGATTCTGCATAAGGATGTTAAGCACCGTCATATAATCACGCAGCATTTCGCGCGGGGTTATCATCATGTCAGCTCCGGCGCGGGAAAGGCAGATCTTAAGGAACTCGACCTGTTCTTCCGGCGTGATGCGCGCCGGTACGCCGTAATACTGCGAGTGCAGTGCCGTTATTCTGACAATAAGAGCCAGAAGCTCATCGTCCCCAAGACGCGCCAGCCTCAAAACAGGACCAACCGTGTTTTTTACTCCCGCCGTCTGAAAACGGCTGTCGCACAGGCGGGAGCGCAGCGCCTCGTAGCTGTAAAGACCGCGCCGGGTGTCCTCAAGGAACTGCGGCGTTCCGCCCATAACTATCTCAAGATACGGCGCACGACCCTGACAGGTGTCGTTGAACATTGAAAGTATCTTTTCGTAATTGTTTTCACGCGCCACGCGGTGCGGTATCTTATACAGATTCACGCACTCGTCGATGAAAACGATAAGTCCGCGATACCCGAGACGGTGGGAAAGCGCCGCCCAGAGCTTGATGAAATCATACCAGTTGCTGTCGGAAATGATCGCCGAAACATCAAAGCCCAGCTCGCGCTTTGCTTCCGTTTTGGTGGAGTATTCCCCGCGCAGCCAGCGCAGGCAGGCGGCGCAGGCTGTGTCGTCTCCGCGCTCGGCGGCAAGGTAATATTCGGATATCACACGGGCAAAATCAAAGCCGCCGACCATGAATTCAAGCTCGCGCAGCTCGCCGCGCACCGCCGCGAACAGGTCGGAAGCATTTTCTCCCTCTCCCGCCGCAGCCTTCTCTTTCAGGGTGTATATCCATTTGGCGATTATTTTCTGAAGCGCGCCTCCGTCCGGAGACGAACGCGAGGCAAGATTCTTCATCAGCTCGCGGTAGGTGGCAACGCCCGCGCCGCCGCTGCCGTACAGCCTGCGCTCGGGAGACAGATCCGCGTCGGCGGTCAGAAAGCCGCGCTCAAGCGCGTAACCTCGTATAAGCTGGATCAGAAAGCTCTTTCCGCTGCCGTATCTTCCGACCAAAAAGCGCATCGAGCCGCCGCCGTCGTTCACCAGCTCAAGGTCGGAAAGGAAAGCGGATATCTCATCCTTTCTGCCTATCGCAATGTATGGCGCTCCCTCTCGCGGCACGACTCCGGCGGAAACCGAAGCGATAAGCGAGGCAAGTATCCTTTTCGGTATTTTCTGTGTGCTGTTATCCGGCATTTTTATCCCCCGTTCAGATCTTTTATCAAATTGCGGATATCCTCCGCGTAGTCGTCAATGACCCGGTAAATGTCCCCGTCGTCCTCAAGAATGATATCACCGTAAAGCCCGGCGGCAATGTCGTTTATCTCATCCGCGACCGAATCGGGCAGCATTCCACGCCCGGCGGCAAAGGAACGCTCCGCCGCTCCGTCACCCCTCAGGGCGGCGTCAATAAAGCCTGCGTAATCCGACAGCGCCGCTCCGAGGTCCTCCGGAGCGTCCGTCTCCTCCGCGGCTTCCTCGGGTGCGGTAATCGGTGCTTCGGTTACCGCCGACGGAGTGCTTTCCTCCGCCGTGTCCCCGTCGGAGAATGCCTCGATAAGCCGGTCGGTGGTCTGCCACGATTCAAGCTCTATCTCGGCGGCGTGTTCAAGAGAGAGGGTGTTGTTTTCTGGCAGCGGATCGTAAAGCCGTTCATACTCCGGCGGCTCAGCGTGCCGCTGTGCCACGGAGCTTCGCGGTACCGGCGGAAACTCAGCTGCAAAATAAGCGTCAACGGCGGCGCGCGCCTCGGCGGGCAAAGGACCGTAGGAAAGCCGGGATTTTATCCCCAACGCCGCACGCAGCTTGTTTTCGGAGTATTTCAGCATATCGGTAACAAGGAACCTCAGCTCATACGACCTTGAAAATGAGCAGTAGCTCAGCCGCAGACGTTTTTTTGCGCGCGGAGTGCAAAGAGCGCCGGTATACGTGTCCCGCACCGCACGGCTGTCCTGCATATGCGGTGTTCCCACAGCATTGCCGGCCGCTTCGAGCGCCGTCAGCGCGCGGCTTACCGCCGCGGTGAGGTGGCGTTCATACAGATTCCGTGCATCCCCGACGGCGTATTTGCTCTTGTGCCAGTCGTAGTTGGAGCAGTATGAAATGAGCGCCGAGGCGTATCCGCCGTCACCAGCGGAACAGTCAATATAAAATTCCCTCAGCGACGCCGCACTGAGATACGGAGCGTCCTTCATCTGAGAAAGCAGCTCAAGCGGCGGCGGCAGACGATTTATCAGACACATATCGCACACCCATTCGGAAAGCTGAACGTCAAGTCGCGGATATTCTGAACGGTAGGCGACCCAAAGGCGGCATAACTGCTCGCAAGCCATGCCCGCCTTGTCAGTGCCGGAGTAAAGATTGATAAGCTCAAATATATAAAGCAGAACATAGCTATAATCGGCATCCGGGCATCTGCCAGCGCGCACCTCGTCCCGCCACCAAAGATAAAAGGCAAGCTGAGCACCGTCAAGCTGTGAGTATTGCGGCATATACGAAAAGAACTGCACCCGACGGCTCTCGTGAGACGTTTTATGCTCAAGCGCCGCGGCGCTGCGGAAAAACTGCTCATAATACGAATATCCGGTGTGCCAGCGCAGCACATCCACCCTATGGATAAGTGAGTTTTCCGGCTGGTAGGAATATTCTGCGGCTTCAGTCTCGGCATCATATGCGCTATGGCGTTTTACGCCTGACAGCGCACCCGTATGCGGCGGTATCGGCGCAGCTCCGCTTGCTGATACCTCTTTAGGCTCGGCCGTGGAGGGCGCAGCAATGTCTATCTCCACCGGTTCCGTATGCCGCCGCGACGCCGGAGCTGACGGACGGCGGCGCGGCATAAGCGCGTCGATATTCCAGAAGTAGTCCGCCTCGGCGCGCGCACTGTCCGCCGCGGCATCGGTTTTCTTTCTTTCTTCCACGTCCTCACCCCTTCCGCCCTCAGCGATTTTGATTATGATTAATATATTATTTTACCATGCTTTTTTATATATGTCAATCACAATAGCTGATTTTTGCGCAAATTTAATACTCTGCGGCAGATGACAACGGCAAGGACGATCAAGAATATTAATTTTTTTTTATTCATTTCAAAAAGGCTTGAAAACCTGTTCCGGATAGGGTATAATTAGTATGGAATTATTTTTTCGCCCGCAGAGGAAATCCAATACTGCAACTAAATAACGATCACTGCAATACAGATTGACAGATTCCCAAGAAAGGAAGGTATACCCTGATGCTCAGTAAAGAGACAGGAAAAGAGCTGAACCGCGAAACGCGCGAGTTCACCCGGCTCAGCGATAACGACAAAATGATACGCGAGACATTGCTCGCGGTCTACACCGCGCTTATCGAGAAGGGCTACAACCCAATAAGCCAGCTTGTGGGGTACATCCTCTCGGAGGATCCCACATACATCACAAACCACAAGAATGCGCGCACCCTCATCAGCCGCTTTGACCGCGACGAGCTTCTTGAAGCGCTGGTAAAATATTATATCGGAGTGTAAGCCGCCGTATGTACGGTATAAAGTTTATCCCCCTCACACCCGACTGTCCGCCCGCCGGTTCTTTTGACTGCGCCCTGGCGCTCGGCTGTTTTGACGGCTTTCATACGGCTCACCGGAAAATCACCGACGCCGCCGCGTCCCTTGCGGAACGGCTTTCGGCAGGCGGAAAGCGGTTAAGCTGCGGAGTTTTCTGCTTCAGCGAACCGCCTGCGGCTTTTTTCGGGAAAAGCGCGCCGATACTTACGGACACTGCGGAAAAATGTCGGCTTTTTGCCGAAGCGGGGCTTGAGTTTGCCTTCATTGCCGATTTCGCGGAAGTGCGTGAGCTGACGCCATTGCAATTTGCCGGTGAGATACTTTCGGATCTCTGCCATTGCCGGGCTGCCGCCTGCGGCTTTAACTTCACCTTCGGCAGAAACGCCATGGGAACGCCCGATACCCTGCGCGACTTCTTTGGCGGCGACCGCGTTGAGATCCTGCCCCCCGTAATGGAGGGCGGAAAAGCAATAAGCTCCAGCCGCATACGCGAGCTTATCGCGCACGGCTGTATTGAGGAAGCAAGCGCCCTGCTCGGTCATCCCTTTTCGGTCTGCGGCGAGGTCCGCCACGGCAGAGGCGACGGGGCAAAGCTCGGCTTTCCGACCTTCAACCAGCTTCCGCCGCAGGGGGCGGCGACACTTCTTCCCGGCGTTTATGTCAGCACAGTAATCCTTTCCCCCAAAAAAGAACCGCTTCCCGCCGTAACCGATGCAGGAGAAGCGCCGACAATGGACGCAAGCGGAGTGTTCAGGTATGAAACTCACCTGCTCGCTGACCCCGGAGTTTCTCTTTACGGCAGTTCTCCAAGAGTGTTTTTTCACAAAAGACTGCGCGGAGAAATGAAATTCGCATCCCCCAAAGACCTTGTCACGCAGATAGAGCGCGATGTTGCCGCCGCGCGGAATTATTTTACCGATCACGAAAAAGCATAAATGAAACCGGAAAGATCCGCAAATAAAAAGGAAATATCCATATACATCCGCGCCGCGATAATTTTTATCGCAGTCGCGGCTCTTTTGCCGTTGCTCTCACCTGCATCCGCCGCTACGGATAATTCCGGCAGCATCGCCGAAGCCGCACCGTCTCTTGACAACGCAGACGCTGTATACCTTTACAATCCCGAAAGCGGCACGGTCGTACTGTCAAAAGACCCGGAAAAGCTGGTATATCCCGCTTCATCCGTAAAGCTTATGACGGCTTTGGTAGCACTTGATAAGCTGTCGGGTCGTCTTTCCGAAAAAATAACGATAACGGACGATATGGTTGCCGGAGTGTCAGGCACGCGCTACGGTCTGACCGGGGGCGACACGGTAACGATACGTGATCTGTTTTATATTGCCTTTGCCGGCTGCTACAATGACGGAGCGGTGGTGCTTGCAAAGCTGGCAGCAGGGGACACGGAATCCTTTGTCACGCTTATGAACGCAAAAACCACCGAGCTGGGCATGACAAACACGCGGTATACCAATCCCACCGGTATGCACGACAGACTTATGCGCACCACCGCCGCAGATGTGGCGAAACTTGCCCTTGAGCTTTCAAAATCAGATTTTTTCATGCTCGTGACCTCCGAGCCGAAATATACGCTCGAGGGCAGCGAAAAGAAATATACCGTAAGCAACCGCAACGAGCTTGTATCCAAGGTCTCAAGCGGAAAATACTATAATTCCCTCTGCCGCGGAATGAATCTCGGAATGACCGAGGAGGCAGGTTACTCTCTTACCACGCTTGCCGCCAAGGACGGCACAAGCTATATCTGCGTGATAATGGGAGGCAGAGAGCTTGAGGACGGCACGATATCGGCATACACGACAGCCACCGACATTATCGGCTGGGCGTTCCGCAATTACGGATACCGCGAGGTGCTTTCAGCCTCGACCCTGATATGCGAGCTTCCCGTGACCCTGTCCTCTGATGTGGATTCGGTACTGCTTGTTCCCGCCGCGTCTTATTCATATTATCTGCCTACCTCGGCGGAAGTTGGTAGCGACATTACCTTTACTACAAAGCTTACCCTCGATTCCCTTGAAGCCCCATTCACCGCAGGAGTGCAGTGCGGCTTCATAACAGTGAAATACAACGGCGAGGTGCTGACGACCGTCCCGCTTGTCACCAAGACCGGAGTCGCGCGCAGCGAGCTGCTTTATCAAATGGAACGGATACGCGAGTTTTCCCAGAGCCGTGTATTTATCGCTACAATAGTGAGCGCGGTTATCATCACCCTGCTATACAATATAATACGCGCGTTTCTCAGAGCATCAAAAAAGAAAAAGCGCGGCGGGTATCTTTAATTGCTCATGCGTTCCGAGAACGATTTAAAGCTTAGAATACACGTTTTTACAGGCGTATTTTTCAAATATTCGGCAAATAACTATTGACACACCGACTTTTTGGAGTTATAATTAATAAAGTTGCAATGCACAATCTATTCGGAGGCTGTTTTAATGTTTGAACAATTCAAAACACTGCTGGTTGACGAACTGCAGGTTGAGGAGGATAAAATAACTCCAGAGGCTGAACTTTCAAATGATCTCGGAATCAATTCAATCGAGCTTGCTGAGCTGGTCATGCGCTGTGAGGAAACCTTCGGCGTCGATATTCAGGACGACGACATCCATACCTTCGTCACCGTTGGAGATGTAGTGAAGTACCTTGACGGACTTCAGAGCAAAAGCTGAACAATCAGGAAGCTGCCGCGTATGTGCGGCGGCTTCTTTTTTATTTTCCAGTCATATCGCACGCCGCCGGAATATAAAATCTACGGGGGGCGCCGTGTTAATATGAATCTAACGCGCGGCGTCAGCGAAGGCATGAAAGAACAAAACAGCCACAGGGGTACTGCAACTATCGCACTTGCATTTTTAGCGCTGGCAGTGGTATTCTGCCTTTTGTGCGCCGGAATGACGCTGCTGTTCGGCTACCTCACGTCAAGACCGTACGCCTCCGAGTCTGGCGGCACTCCTTCGGGAGAAAGATACGCTGTTGTGATCGACCCCGGACACGGCGGAGAGGACGGCGGCTGCTCCGGCAGGGACGGAACGACCGAAAAGGACATAAATCTTTCCCTCTCCCTCACCCTTGCATCAATGCTTCGCGTCGGAGGGGTGGATGTGACGCTTACAAGGACTGAGGATATTCTGCTTTACGACCGCGGCGTTGATTTCAAAGGTCGGAAAAAGGTGCTTGATCTTGCCGCGCGGCTCGACTGCGCCCGCGCTCACCCCGATGCTGATTTCATAAGCATACACATGAATGCCTTCCCGCAGGAAAAATGGAGCGGACTTCAGGTGTGGTATTCAAAAAACAACGAAAAGAGCTTCACGCTTGCAAAGGAGATCCAATCAGCGACGCAGACATATCTGCAGCCCGACAACGACCGCAGGGTCAAGGCGGCGGGCAGCGGAATTTTCCTCCTCGACCGCGCCGTCACCCCGGCGGTGCTTGTGGAGTGTGGATTCCTCTCAAATCCCGAAGAATGCGCCGCGCTTGCCGCGCCGGAATATCAGAAAAAACTGAGCCTTGTAATAATGTACGCATATCTGCGCTCAAAGCAGGAGACCGGAATTTCCCCGTGAAAAGAACTGCGACGATCAGGTGAGCGGCATATCCGTCTGCGTCGGGCGCATTTTGGGCATCCTTTTCTGCCGCTCCAAATTTCTCTTGACTGACGCTTCAAAGTCGTGTATAATTGACTTATAAAACAGCGGACGAAAAGGACCTTGAACATGAAAGGCATAAAGACGATATACGTTTGCACCTCCTGCGGATATGAAAGCCCGAAGTGGATGGGCAAATGCCCGCAGTGCGGCGCATGGAACTCATTTGTGGAGGACGCGGTGGAAAAGCTGTCCCCAGCTGAGGAAGCCAAAAGTGCGGCGTCGGAGGCGCGGCGCGCCTTTACCGTAGGCACCGGAAGCCGGGCGCTGCCGCTTACCGAAATGACAGCCGATGAGTGCATCCGCTCCGAGACCGGACTGCGCGAGCTTGACCGGGTGCTGGGAGGCGGACTTGTACGCGGCTCGGTCGTGCTGCTGACCGGCGAGCCGGGGATCGGCAAGTCAACACTGCTTTTGCAGATAAGCGGCATACTTTGCGAGAAAAGGCGGGTGCTTTACGTCTCCGGGGAGGAATCCGGAGGTCAGCTTAAGCTGCGCGCGGCGCGGCTTGGTGTCAGCTCGTCTCAATTGTATCTGCTTACCGAGACCAATATAGACAAGATCCTTTCCGAAGCCTCGCGGGTAAAGCCGGATGTGATGATAATCGACTCGATACAAACGGTCTACACCCCATATTCCGCCTCATCGCCCGGAAGCGTCTCACAGGTGCGTGAGTCGGCGATGTCTTTTATCGGAAAGGCGAAAAACGACGGCGTTTCGGTCATTCTGGTCGGACACGTAAATAAGGAAGGCTCGATAGCGGGACCTAAGATACTCGAGCACATGGTTGACGCGGTGCTTTGCTTTGAGGGCGAGCACAGTCAGGCGTACCGGATAATCCGTGCGGGCAAGAACCGCTACGGCTCCACAAATGAGATCGGCGTTTTTGAAATGACAGACCGCGGTCTTGAGGAGGTTCCCAACCCCTCCGAAATGCTGCTGGCAGGCAGACCCAAAAACGTGTCCGGCAACTGCGCCGCATGCACCATGGAGGGTACGCGACCTATAATAGCCGAAATTCAGGCACTGGTCTGTCCCACGACCTTCCCTGCCCCGCGCCGCACCTCAAACGGAGTAGATTACAACCGGATGTGCCTTTTGCTGGCGGTCCTTGAAAAGCGGCTCGGACTGCGCTTTTCAGCCAACGACCTTTATCTCAACGTCATCGGCGGAC
>ULVD01052487.1_pt1 | contig 29160 bp, 29 predicted proteins | sample 1959101 | NCBI WGS metagenome assembly ULVD01 (sample SAMEA4835777, study PRJEB28245) | human gut metagenome | biome: gut microbiome; material: fecal sample | place: Denmark | collected 2008
CTCTGTTTCCGGTTCAGTCTCAGGTTCAGTCTCAGGCTCTGTTTCCGGTTCAGTCTCAGGTTCAGTCTCATGCTCTTTTTCCGGCTCGGTCTCAGGCTCGGTTACGGGAGCTGAAAGCCGCCGTGCGCTGAAGGAAGCCATCATGAGCGTAGTGTCGGATACATACAGCGAGGTCGCGACCGCATCAGCAGAAGAAGCCGTCACACCGGCTATCTTGAGGTCGGTGATGGAAACTATGTTGCCGTCAGCGCATTCGGCTGCGGTTATCACAACCGTCACAGTACCGCCGGCACTAAGGTCAGCATCACCCAGAATGTCATAGAACATTGCGGTGGCAGTTGACAAAGAGATCGTAGTGGTTTTTTTCGTCGTATCGCCCAGGTAAACATCAACAGTCACTGTTGCCGACGAGCCCATAGCCAGCTTGGCTCCGATGTCAAGCGATGCAGGAGTACTTGTCACATCAAAGGAGAATGCCACAGCCTGACCCTGCTTCAGATATACCTCGTTGTTGGGACCGTATTTCTGATAATCAGAAACAGATGTTACATCGGTAGCTCCGCCCAGGTCAATAACGACCGCACCGGTTCCCCTTATGTCAGCATCGGTATTCAGCTGATCGCCTACCTCAATGATCTCAGGACCATTCTCGCCGTCTGCGATATATGCATCATTGCTCTCAAGCGTACCGTAAATACGTACACCGTCAAGCACGAAGGTACCGCCATAGTTGAGCGGAGAAGTCGTATCGTTGTTGTAGATGAACTCCGGGAAAACGGTAATGGTTGCCGTGTGCTCGCCATAGGTCAGTCCTTCAACGGAGATCACGGGTATCTGATACAGCTCAAGCACACCCTTGTTGATAACGGTCACTGTTTGCTCAACAGCTCCGTCAGAATTGGTCACTACCACGCGGATGGCACCCTGATCTGCGCCTGTGCGGCTGATGATATCAAAGCCGGTACCGGTGAAGGTAAAGTTCGCAGTGGGATATTCGGTAGTGCCGTTGGGAACGGTAATTTTCTTATACGTTCCGTTTGAATATCCGGTATCGGAACCGTAAGCGGAATCATAACCGTAAGTGTCTTTGCTTCCGGCAACTGACGTGGTCTGACTTCCGCCCGCAGCTGTACTATTGTCAGTCCAACCGCTGCCGGTAAAGTCAGTCACAAATCCTTCTTCGTAGTAGACAACAGTCGCGGGAATGATGTAGATCTGATGAGTAACCGAACCGGCTGAGCCAGTCAGCGTTACCTGAAGGATTTCGGTCTCCGTAAGGATAGATGTAGGCGTGTAGGTCAGACCTTCATTCACACCAATTGTAGCCGTGCCGAATTTTGCACCGGCGACAGCAGCTGCGTTCCAGTCTCCGGTAATGCCTATATCCGACGGATTGATCGTCAGCGGCAGACCGAAGTCGATGACAAAGCTGTGGGTTTTGTTGAAGGTATAATACAGGTAAACTTCCTTGCCGTCCTCGCTGCGCTCGACCTTGACGCAGGTGTACTCGCTGTAGCGGTACTGCGCGCCGATGGCGGGCATGGTGCTAAGGTCGGCGGAAACGGTCTGCTCCTTATCCAAGGTGTTTATAACCGTACCATTTGCAAGAGGACCATTCGCGGGGTTGCCCATGCCAATACCTGTATCGAATGTGGTGCCCGCCTTAACGTTAATGTTGTAACTGTAGAACTCCTGATTTGCGTTCTGGTCAATGTAGTGAACGGTCAGGGACTCGTCATTGGGCTTCTCACGGAGGTAATAGGTGAAGAGAATACCTTCCCTGGGATACAACTCCATGGTGGGAATAATGGGGTCGCCGCCCTCTGTGAACAGCTCATGTTTCGTCATCGCAGTGCCTTCTGGGATGTTTGCCTCGTCATCGACCCAGATGATCTGCTCATTTACAGAATCATAATATTGCGAATAGTTGACGGTTGGCGGAGTAGTCGATTTAAGAATTGCAAGGTCACTCACACGGATTGCGGTGATCATATACACTTCATATTGTTCGCTGGCCTCAACCTGAACATCATAGACATATCTGCCAGTACCTATCTCATAGTCACGTTGACCGTCCGCGTTGAACAGCATAGTATTATCATTCCCAAACACAGCAGGGTCACGGTTTGAGGAGCTGGGATAGACAACTGCGAAGTCATACAATCCGTAGGAATTATAAAGTGCATTAATGTTAGTCGATGTCCAAGCATCGCCCCAGTCGGTCACATAGGTTGTGACTTCCGATGTAACATTAGTCTCGTGGAGATAGTATGCCGCAATGTCGCTTGCGTCAATAACCGCGTGCCACACTCCATCTGTATCCATGACCGCCCACGCTCCATCGTAATAGCGGATACGGGTAACAGTGGTGCCCTTGTTGCTGTGGTTGGTCCAGCCTGAATCGGAAGGTAAGCGATCATCGCCGGTCAGATACTGGGTCTTCCAGTACTTGACATTGTATGCGCCATCATTATACGTACCCGTAGCAGGGACAAGCTCGCTGATAGCCACGCCATCTGCGCCGTAGACCTTAGATGCTTCGACTGCGGTTGTCGTCGTGTCAGTGCCGTCTCCAGTAACCGCCAGACCGGTAATCAGTTGATAAATCGTCAGTGTCTTGCCGGTCAGGTCTTCCGCAATGACGTTGATGGTGTAGCGGGTGTTGCCCACGGTGACGTAGGTGGTCGTACCGGCTGCACCAACTGCCGTGAAGGTCACAGTGGTTGAAGCGGAGGTTGCCTCGGTGGTGGATTGTGTGTAAACCGTGATGTTGGGGGTGGTGCTGGTGTCTCTGGTGCTCTGGGTGCCGATCTGCTTCACGTTGCTGGTAGAACTGGTCGTGGAATAGCCCCAGGTGTAAGTATAGCTCCAACCGCTCCAACTCAAACTCCAACTTCTCTTTGCATAGACGGGATAATAGTTGCCGTCATCGGCTTTGTAGTAGTATCCGGACACAGCCTGCCAGCTATTGCTGTTGGAGTCGATCAGGGTATCGCAGGTAACGGATGCCTGGGTATATGTGGTGGTTGCTTCAACAGCATCCACGCCCGTCACCTCGACGGTGGCAATGGAGGGATCTTCGGTGGTGTAGGTACCGGCGAAGTTGTAACCGCTGATGGTATCCGTAGCAGTTCCGTTCACGGTCACGGAGATGGTCTTGCTTTCGGTAACGGGAATTTCCCCATCGTCCAAAGGCACCACATCATACTCGGAGAAGTGGGTTGCGGTGAATGTAATTACATTATTTGCCAACTTAGCATTTACAAAGACTTCATCTTTGGCATCATAGATCCCAATATTGGAGCTACCCTGCAGCTCGGCAGGAACAGGAATGGTAACCGTGCCGCCGCCGGTATAGGGAGTATCGCCCACATATGGAGTGATGTCATAACCGACAACCGTGACACCCTCTTTGGAATACGCAGGACTCGCTACCTTCTTCACGGATATGCTCGTCAAACCAGACGCAGATACGGAGATCCCGGTGATCTCGTCAGTCTGAGCAGTGGGCTGCTCCGGCTGAGTCAGGTCAAATTTATCGGGGTTCTTTTCCGCGAAGGCAGAGATCAGGGTAGCGGCATTGGCAACGGTTTCCGTGTCGCTGAGCGCGTTGGGGTTATCGCTCCAAATGCAGACCATGGTTCCGCTGGCAGTAGCGAGCGTGCGACCGCTTGCATTTTTGAACTGATTATAGCCGTTCTCCTGAATGCTGCTGATCGCGCCCTCAAGAGTATAGCCCTCACTACCGGGGACATAATACCAATTCTGGTTGGTGTTGATCAGAGTGTATCCGGCGTTCCCGATCACGTCAGCCGTCACATACGGGCTGCCGCCCCACTGGTTGGACCAGTAGCAGACTTCGATGTCCGTATCGACTCCGGAGATTCCGTTATAGTAGACAAAATCGTTGAACGCGCGGGGAGTCATATCGGCATTCTTGATGATCGCCGCGCAGTTATTCATATAGGAAACAAGGGTTGTATATGTCACGGATGCTCCTGACAGGCTGAAATAAGGATTATAAAGGTCGTTTGCATACTCATCCGCGCCGAAGTTAAAGTACTTCACGCCCTTTGACGCGAAATAATCCACATACTTCTGGAGCAACGCCAGACCGAAAGCATAAGCCTCCTGATTGTTCAGATCCAATGTTTCCGCAGATGTGCCCTTACTGTTTTCCGTCAGCTTGTAGGCAGGATTGACGTACAGCACCGCGTTCATGTGACCGGGCATGTTCACCAAGGGGACGATCTCAATACCCTTACTATTGGCGTAAGAGATGATCGCATCCATATCATCCTCGGTCAGATAGCGGCCGTCATCGCTTGAGTTCTGAGCAATGTTGCCCTCCTCGACCGCGGTTCTGATCTGCTCATCCGTATAAGAGACAGTCTCAGAGACCGTGACGGACATATCGTCCAGCAGGAAGCGCAGACCGGCGTTGCCCACCGCCAGCTCCAGCTGGTTGTAATCGTTCGCCGCCATGCTGTCAATGAGCTTTTTGATGCTGTCGACAGAAAAATACTTTCTGCCGCAGTCCAGATGGACGATGCGATAAAATGTGTCTGACGCTGAGCTGTCCGCCGCGCCGGCGCCGAGCGCCATCGCGGGTGCCATACCCAAAATCATCAGAGCCGCCAGCAAAAACGCAAGCGCTTTGCGGAATCTGAAATGAGTTCTCATTGTAAACCTCCTGTGAATCTGTGCCGACAGCACCCGTTCCGTATGCCACTCCGGACGCCACCGATCTGCACGAGTCTAATATTGTATAATATTATATCGCATACGATCTTTTTTTGCAATACATAAGCAGGTGTTTTTTTGATAACTTTTGCACATTTTTTACACATCCCCCCGTACAATATGTTGAATTGCTGTATATTATAAGCAATTCCCGTTTTGATTGTATATTGTTCATACACCGGACCCGGATTCGTCATCACGCAAAACGCCGGCAACGAGACGATCCCTTGGCGTGCCTGCGATAAAGCAGGTTGAACGGAAAAAGACATGTTCAGTTTTGAGCATGTCTTTTTAATTGCACAAAAACAAGTATTGCTTGATTGATAAACAATGAATGGATAATTGACTGTTGCACTCTTATATGATAAAATATAATCACACCGGTGGTACCTCACCGCTTGTAGCAAAGGTAACATTCCCAAGTGCGAATTTCCCGTCAGTACCCTCAACTTTTTGGAAGGGATGGATAGAAGTTCTTCCCGAAAAATTCAAAGAACGGATAAAAGCAGATACTAATTATGCTGAATGTTTCGAATAAACCTCGCCCCGCCATCGCGCAGGGATTCGCTTTTGTGTCCACAAAAGCAGTGCTTGTCAGGAAAAGTAGATAGACTTTTGGGACGCACAAATCAAAGGCTCCCTCCGGGAGGGAGCTCCCGACGAAGTCGGGTGAGGGAGAGCGCGTTGCGATATAATCAGTACAAATCCAAAGTCGCGCGGGCTCCTTCCGTCACGCTACGCAGCGAACCCCCAAAGCTCATTTCATTCGCTTCGGGGAACCCCTGCCGCGTGCCACCTTCCTCCCGGAGGAAGGCTATTTTAGTGCCCGACAGTACACCTAAAAAGTGTAACACACCATACCATGCAGCAAGGCGTGTGAAAAAGGACAGAGACGAAAAATCTCTGTCCTTTTGTAATGTAGGGGCGTTCATTGAACGCCCGCGGGCGACCACTGGTCGCCCCTACAAATTTGTTTTTTATGGTAGACAAAACTGCATTATGGAAGGCGTCCCTTCCGGCGCTTTTTTGTCTGCTTGCTTATGCCCATCTGAAATTTTCTTTTCCCGCGCCGATCTCAAAATGATATTTTGCGATCCCGAGGTCGACCCTGGTGTAAAAGCCCTTACCCGGAGCTGCTGTCACCTTTCCGTCCGCATAGCTAAACCTGAATTTCTGCTGATTCATGGCTGTCGGAGCAAGCAGTGCTGCCTCGACTCCCGCCCAAAACCATCCGGGAGTATCAGCACCCGTATTGCCGCACACCTGCTCCGTCATTTTGCTTTTATGCGCCGTACCCTGCGTTTTGCCGTAGCCGAGCGCGATCACCACCGTCAGTTTTTCGCCCTCGTCCACCGCAAACGCGCCGGGTATCTTTCTGTACGACATAGCCACCCAGCAGGTGTTGAGTCCAAGCTGCTGTGCCCTCAGCACAAGCCGCTCGCCGTAATAGCCGCATTTTTCTTCAAGGTCATCGCCTTTTCTTCCAATAAGAGCAATATAGCTCGTTACACCGCTGAATTTGCCGTAATGCGCCATAAATCCGTCAAATGCCTTCGGCTCGTCGGTTACAAGCTGAAAATGCAGTTTTCCCTCTTTGTTACAGGCGGCAATTTCGGTCTGCAAAGCCCCAAGGGTATCGGCGTCGATAGCTTTGTTCAGGTACTGGCGGACGCTGTGACGGGTCTTTATTGCTTCTGTAAGCTCAATCATTGTTTTATACCTCCGTATTCATACATTTTCTTCGCTTCTGTCGGGCAGGAGCGCCATTATTTCCTTTGCGTGCGTAAGCATCCGCAAAAGACTTTCCATTACTTTTGTGTCTGCGACAAAATATCAAAATAGTAATAGCTTTTTGTGCCTTCGCGGCACATTTTTATAAGCCCCGCCTCCCTCAGAATCTGCAAATGATGCGATACCGCCGGACAGGAAAGATGTGTTTTTTTATGATCGCGCCCACACGCACCCCGCCACAGTTCCCCATCTGCATCATTTCAAGGATCAGATGCTGACGGTTTTCGCCGCCGATAGCCGACAGCGTTTTCCGGCACGCTTTGAATTCTTCCGCCAATGCCTCAATATCTTCCAAATTACCACCGCTTTCGGTTTATCTTTTTGAACCATTATACCACAGATCCGGCAAAATTGTTTATCGGTGAAGAAAATAAAGACGAATAAAATGCAAAAACAATGTGTCCGCCCACTCCGCCGGGAAACCCTCGCACGGAATCGTGGTGTAAAAAACTGCACTCTTATTTTCAGGCTGAAAGCCCGATAAAGTATTATGTAGCAAAAAATACGGCTGTTTTCCTCAAAAAAAATACAGGCACAAGGCAGAATCTACGAAAAAATGTTGACATTTCAACAAGTTGATTATATAATCGAAAAGCCCACAAAATCCAAACGCTTTGCGGCGATTCCCGTCGCAAAGCAGATTTGAATCAGGAGAAAATTCATGGAGTTATCAGCATTTTTCAAAAGCGTGATCGATCAGGACACAGCGTCCGTTGTGCTGTGTGACCTGAACCATACCATCCTTTACATGAACCCTGCCGCTATACGGAACTATGCCAAACGCGGCGGAGAGAAGCTCATCGGGCAAAGCCTTCTTGACTGCCATGCGCCGCATTCGCAGGAGCTTATCAAAAAGACCGTCGCGTGGTTTGAAGAAAGCCGGGACCACGACCACATCTTTGAATTTCATCACGAAAAGGACAACCGGGATGTGTACATGGTCGCCCTGCGGGATGACGCCGGGCGGCTGATAGGCTATTACGAAAAACACGAGTACCGGAGTCCGGAAACGGCTGCGCCGTTTGATTTCGGGAACGCCTGACTTCAACAGATCATAAAACCTTAAGATGATATTATCCTTTCAGCATCGGGCATTGACCGCTTCGGTTGATTTTCCCGCTTTATGGTTAAGGCAACTTGCCGGATGATATCTTTACTTTTCCGAAAAATCCGATATAATTGAAGTACGGTCGTCCCGAAAAATTTGAAGGAGAAAGAATCATGAAAACCTTAGGTGAAAAAATAGCCGAGCTTCGCAAAGAAAGAGCTATGACTCAGGAGGAGCTTGCAGGCACTATCGGCGTTTCGGCGCAAGCGATCTCAAAATGGGAAAACAACATTTCCATGCCGGATATCACACTTCTTCCTCTGATTTCGGATATTTTCGGAGTCACGATAGACGAGCTGTTTTCGGTCTCGTCAAAGCCTCACAAGCATCAGGTCAATATGAAAGAAATACCGTCGTTCGTATACGATGAAACGATCATCAATATGTGGGGGCGTGAAGATGAAAATTACGCCGAAAAGGCAAGAGAACGCTTCAAGAAAAATCCTGAGCAAAGTACCGGATTTGTTTCGGAGACAGCGGGCGCAGTGTACGGCGAAAAAGATCTGGCTTTGGCTTATCTGCCGGGCAAAGAGGAGTCACTTAAGCTCTTGGACGACGAAAAAGCGGCGGAATTTCTGACGGTTATCGCGGACAGGAATGTAAGAATAATGCTGAGACATCAGCTTCAGAACAGCAACCGTTCATTTACCGCCGCATTTGCTTCTGCCCAGACCGGGATATCAGAAGCGGAAGCAAAAGAAGCACTCGAAAAGCTCCACAGATGCAATCTGACTTTCGCGCAGGATGTTGACGTGGGAGCGGGCGAAAAATTGCGTGTTTACCGGATATTTGCCGAACACAAAATGCCGCTGCTTGTTTATCCCCTTCTCACGCTTGCGAAAAAGCTGTCGGATTTCAAAGAATGCTGGTACGGTTTCAAGGGATAAAACGGATAAAATAAAAGTGAACAGTCCTACGGCAACACAACAGATCGGGCAATTAAATTTCAGTTTAGCGAATAGAGGTTAAAATGAAAAAGCAAACGGTCAAAAGTATATCTTTTGTTTTTTTAGCACACATCTTGTCAGTTGTAAGTATGATATTATGTAGGAATGATTGGATTACGGATACCGTTTGGTTTGCATTAGAGATAATCTTGTGCATAATTGCAATTCCGGTATATTTTTTCGTCAAAAACACTCCGTCCAAAAAATGGATCTATACATTGACATCACTGATCGCTCATATCGTTTTTTCCCTTCTCTTTTCTTTTGTTTTAGGGAATATATTTAATGGATGGGATAACGCCATTATTTATTGGACGGAGATATTTCTTTCTTCAACTTTTGGAATTGTGTTTTTAATTGATTTGGTTGTCAATATAAAATCATAAAATTATAAATTCCGTGAGTCCAACCCGACAGTCCTAAAGTCAACCGCCGTGACACACACGAAATGCATGAGTGAGTATCAGATGTATCATTCTGATGCTCACTTTTTATTTCGCATACACAAAACAGGCATTTTCCTGCCCGCGTACTTCCCTACACCTTCGCAACGACCCAACCCGAAAACGAGCTGAATATCCACGTCCCCGGGAAAGCTCGGCAAAAACAAGATGAATAAATGAGCTCTGCTGCAAATGCAATGAGCTGATTAATTGAGCTTTCTCCAAAATCATATTGCAATTTGGCGAAATATTCGGTATAATTGAATCGTATAAATACTTGTTTTATGTGTCGGGACATGGCTTCCGCCATTGAAATTTGCGGGTATCACAGAGAGGTATTAATATGAATAAACCAAACATACTGTTTGTTACTACCGACCAGCAGAGAAGAAACTCGCTTGGAATTTACGGTTGCAGGTATACAAGTACGCCGAATCTTGACGCGCTTGGGAGCGACGGTACTATATACGATCACGCTTATTGCAACACTCCCGTATGTACGCCGAGCCGCGCATGCATGATGACGGGTAAAACAGTAACCGGACACGGTGTGTATAATCTCTTTGATATTCTGCCTGAGGACGAGAAAATGCTCCCGTCGTATCTGCGCGACGCGGGATACCAGACGGGTCTTGTCGGGAAACTGCATGTAAGCGGTATCATGTATGAGCGCGACCACCGTTCTCCGCTTGACGGCTTTGACCTGTATGAGCTATGCCATGAGCCAAGCATTATGCTTGATGCGCCATATAACGGATACGCCAAATGGCTGAGGGAGAAGTACCCGGAGGAGTATGATGAGCTTCTCGCAAAAGGCAGAAAACTCAAAAACAGGCCTGTTCATTCGCATTTTTCAACATGGGTAAGCGAGAGGTCGGCGCAATTTATTCGCGAACGCGACAAGAGCCGTCCCTTCTTCCTGTCTGTCGGGTATTTTGATCCGCACAGTCCGTATAACCATCACCCGCTTGAAAGTGAAAAGCTCCTTCATGAGGAATTCAAAGAGGAGATAATCCATGTTGACGGCGAAGAGGACAGAAGCCCCGAGGGAATGAGGGTGGCTCGCAGCATCCAGTGCAAGAACCCGCTTGAACGGTTTACACCGTCTGAAGCTGAACAGATAAGGCGCGGATATTTTTCCGGCATATCGTTTATCGATCAGCAATTCGGAAAGATAATCAAAGCTCTGCGTGATGAGGGAATATACGACGATACCATGATCGTCTTCACCTCCGATCACGGGGACATGGTGTGTGATCACAATCTTATCGGCAAGGGCGCGTTCCTTTACGACGATTGCACGAATGTGCCTCTTATCATAAAATATCCGCACGGGGAAAGACGCGGCAGAAGTCAGCGCATGGTGCAGCTTAACGATCTGTTTGCCACCATGCTGTATGAGGCGGGGATAAAAGACGTATCAAAGGAAAGTATTCCGCTCCAGAGCGGTCCGGAGAGAGCCTGTGCGGTAACCGAATACCGCGGAAGCGGTCAGCTTGATCTCGGAGTATTCCCTCATCCGATAATGGAAACTATGGTACGCACCGACCGCTATAAACTCATCATATATCACGATACTCTTGAAATGCAGCTTTTTGATATGGTAAACGATCCGGACGAGACGAAGGACTTATCCTGTGATCCCACTATGCAGGGCGTGATCATCTACCTGATGCAGCTTTATATGCAGGGCGCTGTGAAACGCGATTATGCCATCAATTCCGCGCGCGGCGGACGTTCCGCAACTCCGGATTTTTCAAGCCTTGCAAGAGCCAACGCGGAGAAAGAAAAGAAAAATTCAAACTGAGGTCCGTATTGAAATTCCGCGCTTGCGTCGAGTCTGACGGAAATAAAGCCCGGCGTCAATAAAAAGGTCTTTCCACAAGCGACGGTTGATGGGCATACCGTATCTTCGGCGGATAAAACCGGCATCAAAAAGTGCACAAAGTGTATGATCCTGACCTTATTTCGTTAAAAAAAGAACGGTTTTTGCATCTATTGTAAACAATAAAACCGCGCTATTGTCAAGCCGACCGAATCGTAGTATAATTTTAATATAAATTAAAAAACAGTGAGGTAAAAAAATGGCCAACAGAATTGTATTGAACGAAACCAGCTACCACGGTGCAGGCGCGATCAAAGAGATCGTGAATGAAGTCAAAAGAAGAGGGCTTAACAAGGCTTTTGTCTGCTCCGACCCCGATCTTGTGAAGTTCAAGGTCACGGACAAGGTTTTGGACGTTTTGAAGAGCGCAGACCTTGCTTATGAGCTTTACAGCAACATCAAGCCCAACCCCACTATCGAAAATGTACAGACAGGCGTTGATGCATTCAAAAAGAGCGGTGCCGACTACATAATCGCCATCGGCGGCGGCTCTTCCATGGACACCGCAAAGGCGATAGGCATCATCATCGCCAACCCCGAATTTGCCGATGTCCGCTCCCTTGAAGGCGTTGCACCCACCAAAAATCCCAGCGTTCCCATCATCGCAGTTCCCACCACGGCAGGCACCGCGGCTGAGGTCACCATAAACTACGTCATCACCGACGTTGAAAAGAAGCGCAAATTCGTCTGCGTTGACGTTCACGACATTCCCGTCGTTGCGATCGTTGACAGCGAAATGATGAGCACCATGCCCAAGGGGCTGACCGCCGCAACGGGTATGGATGCATTGACTCACGCCATCGAAGGCTATATCACCAAGGGCGCGTGGGAAATGACCGATATGTTCCACCTTAAGGCTATCGAGATCATTTCAAAGTCGCTCCGCGCTGCTGTCGCCAACGAAAAGGAAGGCAGAGACGGCATGGCTCTCGGTCAGTATATCGCAGGCATGGGCTTCAGTAATGTCGGATTGGGCATCGTCCACTCTATGGCGCACGCTCTCGGCGCGGTTTACGATACTCCTCACGGGGTCGCCAATGCTATCCTCCTCCCCACCGTCATGCGCTACAACGCAGAGGCAACGGGCGAAAAATACCGTGATATTGCAAAGGCGATGGGCGTTGAGGGTGTTGATCAAATGACGCTTGCGCAGGCTCGTGAAGCGGCTTGCAACGCCGTTTCTCAGCTTTCCGAGGACGTGGGTATCCCGCGTGACCTTAAGGGCATCGTCAAGGAAGAGGATATTGATTTTCTGGCACAGTCCGCAATGGACGACGCTTGCCGCCCCGGCAATCCCAAGGACCCCACGAAGGAAGATATCGTCGCACTGTATAAATCTCTGCTTTGATTTTATTTGAACGCATCTGATCTCATCTGAATAGAAAAAGCGTATTGTCTCCCGCTGATACATACCGTATCGGCAATATGTCAATGCTCCCTCCGCCGTTATGCGGAGGGAGCATTTTGTGATTGAATGAAGCAAGCAGGGTGATTATCTTGTTTTCCCCCGCTTTGTATTCGGTCTGGGGCTTAGGGGTAGGAGGCAACGCCTCGGCACGAAGCCTTTTTAATGTTATATCGGGTTTAGCTTTGATATCCCGGTATTATTATCGGCAATCAGATCATTAAGAGCACAATGAATAAACAAATTATAAGCTCATCGAATTTTTTCAATAATCCCATTGCATATTGACAAAAATTATGGTATACTAAAATAGTATAAAAGTACTAATTTATATGAGGTGGAAAATGGCTGCAAGCTATAAGAAACTTTTCAAACTACTCATCGACCGCGAGATGAAGAGCAAAGAGCTCGCCGCAAAAGCCGGGATCAGTCCCGCAACACTCGCAAAGATGAAAAAAGACGGTGCAACAGTATCGAGTGATGTGCTTGTAAAGATATGCACGGCACTCGGTTGCACGATGGATGATATAGTGGAGATAATACCTTCGGATGACAGCAACAGAAACTAAGGAGAACCAACAATGAAGGTGTTAAGTCTTTTTAGCGGATGCGGTGGATTAGATCTGGGATTTGAAAAAGCCGGATTTGAAATACCGATCGCGAACGAATATGATAAAACTATATATGAAACATTCAAAATCAATCATCCGAATACCCGTTTGATTGAGGGGGATATCCGTAACATTGCGGAGGATGATTTCCCAGATGAAATTGATGGTATTATCGGGGGCCCTCCTTGTCAGAGTTGGTCCGAAGCGGGCTCGCTACGTGGCATAGAGGATGCAAGAGGACAGTTATTTTATGAATACATACGTATTTTGCGAAAAAAGCAACCTAAATTTTTTCTCGCCGAAAATGTCAGTGGTATGCTCGCTAACCGTCACTCAGAGGCGGTCAGAAATATCATCGCAATGTTTGAAGATTGCGGTTACGATGTTTCTCTGACATTGGTAAATGCAAAAGACTACGGTGTAGCACAGGAAAGAAAGCGTGTTTTCTATATAGGCTTTCAAAAGGACTTTCATATAGAATTCAAATTTCCTGAAGGATCGACCACAGATGATGATAAAAAAATTACATTACGGGACATTATATGGGACTTGCAAAAGACAGCCGTTCCTACCGCACCACATAATAAACACAATCCAAACGCGATCAACAATAATGAGTATTTCACCGGGGCATTTTCTCCGATATTTATGAGCCGAAATCGCGTAAAAGCGTGGGATGAACAGGCTTTTACCGTTCAGGCATCAGGGCGTCAATGCCAGCTTCATCCGCAAGCACCAAAGATGATTAAGGTGGGCAAGAATGATTGTCGCTTCGTCGAAGGCAAAGAAACGCTCTATCGTCGCATGACGGTACGTGAAATTGCACGCATACAGGGATTTCCGGATAGTTTTCGGTTTATCTATCAGAATGCAGACGATGCTTACAAGATGATCGGAAATGCAGTACCGGTTAATTTGGCTTACGAAATTGCTCTTGCTATAAAAAACACATTGGAAATCAGCGGGGAGGATACGCACATATGAGCACAAAAAGTAATGATCAGGGGCGTGCATATGAATATATTTGTCTTTTTACTTTGAATGCTGAAATCAACAAAGTCCGCAAAGCGGTTATTGAAGAAAACAGTAGTTTCCATGCAGCGCTCCATGCGTGGAATAACATTGATGCCAAACTACAAAATACACTGACTGAAAGTGCGAATGCAGCTGTACAAACCATTTTTGATTTTGAACCGTTGATTTTGGAAGATGGAGACGATCAGTTGGATTTGAAAATTCAACCCGATAGCGAGGGAGAAAGCGGAGATGTGCGCGATATTCTGATTATTCGCCGTAATATTCAATGGGAAATTGGACTCAGCATCAAGCATAATCATTTTGCGGTAAAACATAGTCGCCTCGCCAAAACGCTTGACTTCGGAGAGAAATGGTTTGGTGTTAAATGTTCCGATCAATATTGGAAAGATATCAATCCCATTTTTACATATCTTGAAGAGGAGAAAAAGAAAAGTTCAAAGTGGAGTGATCTTCCCGATAAAGAGAACGATGTGTATATTCCTCTTCTGCAAGCTTTTGTGGATGAATTGAAGCGAAGCAATTACGCAAATCCGGACATCCCGAAGAAAATGGTGGAATATCTGCTTGGCGAGTTCGATTTTTACAAGGTTATCAGCGTTGATAATAAACGTATGACGCAGATCAATACATTCAATATGCACGGTACCTTGAACAAGCCCGGAAAACACAAACCGAAAGAAACAGCACCGATTGTACCACTGCCGACGAGAATTGTCAGCCTTGACTTTAAACCCAATAGTACGAATACAGTCGAGCTATATATGGATGGCGGATGGCAGTTTAGTTTTCGTATTCATAATGCAGCTACCAAGGTTGAAACCAGTTTGAAATTTGATGTTCAGATTGTCGGTATGCCTGCAACTATTATCACCATCAACTGTAGGTGGAAATGACGGTCGGAAGTCTGTTCGCCGGAATTGGCGGAATCGAACTCGGATTCATGCAATCCGGCTTTCAGGTTTTGTGGGCGGTGGAAAAAGATCATAATTGCTGCTTGACATATCGACACAATCATAAATCCATTCCGATGATTGAAGAAGATGTGCGCAATGTGAATCCGTCGTCGCTCTCGGCAGTTGACATCATAACAGCAGGGTTTCCATGCCAACCGTTTTCTGTAGCCGGACAGCAAAGAGGATTTTCCGACGATCGTGGAAATCTGTATTATGAAGTTATTCGTTATGTCAAGGCTCTAAAGCCAAGATTCGTTTTTCTTGAAAATGTTCAGAATCTTCAGGAACATGATGGCGGCAGAACTTTTATCATTATTCATAATGCGCTGGTCGAGAACGGATATTATATTCGCTATCGTGTTATGCGGGCGTCCGAGTACGGAAATGTGCCGCAAATACGCGACCGTATTTACATCGTAGCATTCAGAGATATTGCCGAATGCGACGCATTTCAATTTCCGGAATCAATTCCGCTTACGGTTTCAATTGATGATATTGTTCACAGGAGAGAGGAAAAGCATCCGATTTACTACTGTCAAGAGAGCGATCCTTTCTTCGCAAAGGTAAGCGGAATTGTAACGGACAAATCGTCAATATACCGTGTGTATCATGATAGCATAAAAATCACGAAGAATCATATGTGCCCGACGCTGACGGCATCAATGGGAACACGGAAAAACCAAGTTCCGCTTGTGATTGATGATTACGGAATTCGGAAACTGACACTCCGTGAATGTCTTAGTTTTCAGGGGTTTCCGACAGAGTTTTACTTTCCGAATACTATCACTATAGGGGATGCGTATAAGCAGATCGGAAACTCGGTCTGTGTGACTGTAATAAGAAGAATAGCTGAACAAATTAAAGAGCTTTCAAAAACAAATGACCGAAGTAGTAGCCGCCCTCATCTGGCAGGGCGATAAATTCATGATCTGCCAACGCCCGGAGCATAAGGCACGGGGACTCCTATGGGAATTTGTCGGTGGCAAAGTCGAACCCGGAGAAACAAAGGAACAGGCACTCATCCGAGAATGTCAAGAGGAACTTGCTATAACCCTTTCGGTCGGTGATGTGTTTATGGATGTCATCCACGAGTACCCCGACATCACGGTGCATCTGACGCTATTTAATGCAACTATCGCCGAAGGCATTCCGCAGAAGCTGGAGCATAACGACATCAAATGGATCACGCCGAGTGAGATTCCAAGCTACACTTTCTGCCCGGCGGATGAAGAAATTCTGAAGAGGATCATCGAGGCGCACCTATGACGATCGGACTTGCACAGAGCAAAGACAAACAGAAAATTGCGCGGCTTGACACCCATATATCTTCCCTGCTCTTGGACGAATGTATCCGAAAAGGTCAGATATATGTTCTCAAGGACGATTCCGTCAAAAACGGCGGTCAGAATCATCGTCTGAGAGATCCTGTCGTCGGTGTCCTGCGGTACAGCCTTTTCTGGCAGACCATCCCGTTCCTTGATCTGCTCTACATTGATGAAGCGTACCGAAACCGCGGCTTCGGTACGGCGATGATGTTCGAATGGGAAAAGGCGATGGCAGCTTGCGGATATGAATATGTGATGACAAGCACACAAGCCGATGAGCAGGCGTGGCGGTTCTATGAGAAACTCGGATATTGCAAGGTCGGCGGCTTCTTCCCACCCGAGCAGGAAGCCGAAGAATGGATGTATCTAAAACGGTTAAGACCGTAGGATTGAAAAAAATCAGATAATTAAACATTAAGGAGAAAATGTTATGCGTAAAAATTTCGGAGCAAAAACATGGCTTTATCCCATGCCCGTGCTGATCGTCGGCACATATGATGAAAACGGCAACCCCAACGCCATGAATGCGGCGTGGGGTGGTATTTACGACACAAATCAGGTCATGGTCTGCCTTGCGGACGACCACAAGACCACTGAAAACATCAAGGAAACAGGCGCATTCACGGTAAGCTTTGCCACGGAGAACACGGTCGTACCCTGCGACTACGTCGGCATCGTTTCGGCAAACGACGTTCCCGATAAGTTCGCGCGTGCAGGATTTCACGCCCAAAAAAGCGAGCATGTCAACGCTCCCATCATCGAGGAGCTACCCATGACGGTGGAGTGCAGGCTCCTCAAATTCAACGAGGACGGCATCTGCATCGGCGAGATCGTCAACATCTCCGCTGACGAGAGCATTCTCGACGAAAACGGCAAGGTCGATGCGAAAAAGCTCGATCCGATTATTTACGACAGTGTAACGCACGCCTATTGGAACCTCGGCGAAAAGGTCGGACAGGCATTCTCGGACGGAAAGAAGATCAAATAATATGTTCAATTTCAAAAATAAGATCGCCGTTGTAACGGGCGGTGCACGGGGTATCGGCAAGTGCATCCGCGAGCAGTTTGAGGCGGCGGGAGCGACAGTCTGTGTCATCGACCTGCTCCCGAACGATTATTTTGTCGGCGACCTTGCGGACAAGGCAACTCTTGAGAGATTTGCCGCAAAGGTGATTGCAGAGCGCGGTCATGTCGATTATCTGATCAACAACGCCGCGCCCAAAATGTGCGGCATTGAGAACGGCAGCTACGAGGACTTTGAATACGCTTTGAAGGTCGGTGTGACCGCGCCGTTTTATCTTTCCAAGCTTTTCGCACCGCATTTTTCCGAGGGGGCAAGCATTGTCAATATCTCCTCCTCCCGCGACCGGATGAGCCAGCCCGGGACCGAGAGCTACACGGCGGCAAAGGGCGGTATCTCTGCGCTCACGCATGCGCTTGCGGTAAGTTTTTCGGGTAAAGTACGCGTCAATTCCATCTCCCCCGGTTGGATCGATAATCATTATACCGTTTACGAAGGAGCAGATGCCGTGCAGCAACCGGTAGGCAGGGTTGGAAATCCATCTGATATCGCCAATATGGTGCTGTATCTCTGCTCGGATATGGCAGGCTTCATCACGGGCGAGAATATCTGCATTGACGGCGGGATGACTCGTCAGATGATCTACCACGGTGACCATGGCTGGTCGCTTGATACCAAAAAATAAACATAGATCCGGAGGCTATGATGAAATATATCACGATCGGCGGACAGATCTCCGCATCCGCAATCTCTTTAGGCTGTATGAGAATGGCAGATCTTGAGGAGAAAAGAGTAGACGAAATCATTGACTGCGCATTGGAGCATGGCATCAATTTCTTTGACCATGCGGACATCTACGGAAAAGGCAACTCGGAACGGCTGTTCGGCGGGTATCTGAGTCGGCACAAGGGCGTAAGAGAGTGGATGTTCATACAGACAAAATGCGCCATTCACGACGGACAGTATGATTTTTCAAAGGAGCATATCATCCGTTCGGTGGAAGGAAGCCTGTCCCGCTTGGGCGTGGACTATGTTGACCTTCTTCTGCTCCACCGTCCCGATACGCTCATGGAACCCGGAGAGGTGGCAGAGGCGTTTGACACACTGGAATCCTCCGGAAAGGTGCGTCATTTTGGCGTATCCAATCACAACCCGATGCAGATCGAACTGCTCAAAACGGCAGTCAGACAGCCCCTTGTCGTCAACCAACTGCAATTCTCGGTCACGGAGGCGGGCATGGTGACATCGGGAATGAATGTGAATATGAAGAATGCGGAGTCACAGATGCACGACGGCGGGCTTCTGGAATACAGCCGCATCAAAAAGATGACGATTCAGGCGTGGTCGCCGTTTCAGCACGGATTTTTCAAGGGAACTTACGTTGACAATGAGGATTTCCCCGAACTGAATGCAAAGCTTGCCAAGATCGGTGAAAAATACGGTTTGTCCAAAACGGGAGTCGTGGCGGCGTGGATCCTGCGCCATCCTGCAAATATGCAGCTGATTGCGGGAACGATGAATCCCAACCACCTGACAGATATCTGCAAAGCCGCAGACGTAACGCTGACACGCGCGGAGTGGTATGAGATATACCGCGCAGCCGGTCATTGCCTGCCGTAAGGGAGAGCATGATGATAAAAGAACTCATGCACGACCCCATTTTCCTCGCGGGAAAGTCGGAGGTGGCAACAAAGAACGATCTGCAGGTCGCGCAGGACTTGCTTGACACGCTGATGGCGCACAGAGAAAGCTGTGTCGGCATGGCGGCAAATATGATCGGAGTTCGTAAGCGCATTATCGCTTTTCTCGATGAAAGCGGACGAGCGCCGACATACACGGTTATGCTCAATCCGGAGATCATCAAGCGTGACGGCGTTTACGAAACCGAGGAAGGCTGTCTGTCGCTTCTCGGAGGCCCACGCAAATGCAAGCGTTATAAGACCATCAAGGTGCAGTATCAGACCATGGAACTGCAACCGCGCACAAAAACCTACACCGGCTGGACAGCGCAGATCATTCAGCACGAAGTGGATCATTGTAATGGAATACTCATCTAAGTATAGTATAATTGTTAATACAGAATCTCAATTCCGATTTCAAAGATGCAAGAGTGCAATGTGTAATTATCAAGGAGAAATATGATGAAAAAACTGATACCGATATTATTGTCTGCTCTTATGTTGACCGGGTGCGCCGGGGCGGGCAATCAGACAAATTCCTACCGCCAGATCAGCATGGACGAGGCGGTTGCCATGATGGAGCGGGAGAGCGGATATATCATTCTTGACGTGCGCACACCTGCGGAATTTGCCGAAAAGCATATCCCGAATGCCATCAACGTTCCCAATGAAACAATCGGCACGGACGAGATCTCCCAACTGCCCGATAAGAATCAGCTGATTATGGTGTACTGCCGCAGCGGTCGGCGCAGTAAAGAGGCGGCGGAAAAACTGGTGAAGCTCGGCTACACGAACATCGTAGAATTCGGCGGGATCATCGACTGGAAGGGCGAGACCGTGAGCGGAGAATGACAGTCACGGTGCAATCTTTGCACCGCAGGAAGCAAAGAATAAGGGCAGCGTATGAGCTGTTTGGAAATATACGTGACGGAGTTATTAAGGTCGCGGTGGAGTGTTGAAATGGATATTGATACTTATACAAAAATTTTGCTGAAACAACAGGAATCAATGACGCCAGAAATGCTTGAAGCAATAAAGATACAAGGTGAGTTACACATTATTTGCGAGGCAAAGCAAAATCGCTTTTATGAATTAGAAGATAAATATCGCATTTTATTTTCGCAGGGTGTGGAATTGTTATTTGACCGCTATCCGGAATTGCAAGGCGAACTTCCGGACAGAGAAACAAAAGCGGAACAGCTTCTTGCGATTTGGGATGAAGTAAATAATTCCGATAGCAGTTGCAAAAAGATTACGAAACTAATGAAAACGATTCCTCAACTTGTTGAGGCAGAGAATATGAACGTTGAAATTGGAAGAGCTTGCTTGGAATTTTTTGTAGCCTTGTCGAACCTCAATGCTAAAATAGCTAATGATAGAAAGGCTCTCTTTTCCGAAGAGTATATGTCTAAGATGGACTCTTTGGCAGATGAAGGTGTTATGACGTATTTCTTAGAAACTCCCGATTTTCCGCTTCTTAGTAAGGAATGCGATGCGAACTATGTTTTAGACTCCTTTATCTTCGGAGATTACATGAGCTCAAAAGCGTTGCTTGAATCATTCTTTACAATGTCTATGCCGGGTGAATCCATGCGCAGAAAGCAAGAAGATATTGATTCTGCAATGTGTAATATGTTAAGCGGATACCAGAGAACTGCGGCAAGAAACTGGTTTTCGTTGCTTGAAAGCGAGCACAAAAAATGCGCAGAGGTTTTAGAAGGCTTCTGGGAAAAAGCAAGAGAATTTAAAAACGGATTCCAACGTTCCCAAAAGATTCAGGAGCTTTTTGATAGGGCAGTTGACGTAGAGTGGGAGATCAGAGCTTGGAAAAAAATTGATGCATACTATCAAAAGATGGTTGGAAAGCCGCAGGTGGGCGTTGTCAATCGAAACGCATTGATTCATGGAGATTATAACAATGATTCAATAGATGTTTCCGAGAGAGATGTAATAAAGATAATGCTTATGTGGGTGAATATGAGACTCATAGCAGACCACTTCTGTTATATAGAAGAATTGTTTGAAAACAAAATCACATTGATTCCATACCTCTGTACGTTACCGTCAGACCTGGCTATTGACATAATGAACGTAATGTGATATAATAATCACAGTGCAATTTCTGGTGCTGAAGCAACGGCGTAGGCCAGGAGGTTGCATATGGATACTAAAAGAAATTTTGATCCAGAATTAGGTTTGTTTTTGTACCGCGCTATTGAAAAATCCGATTATACGCACGAAACACTTGCAGAAGCATTAGGTGTAAGTCGTGAGGCGGTAAATCAATATTGTAGTGGCAAAAGAAAACCTAAGCAAAGAACGCTGTTACGACTTTTAAAGCTAACAAATGTTCAAGCAGAGGACATCCCTTTTTAGGGGTGCCCTCTGTTTTTGTAACCAAGTGGTTACTCGACAAAGGCTTTGTTTTGTGAGATAATATAGGTACCATATCAAAAGGAGGTAATCAAAATGTCGAAGTATCGAACCGTAGACGTGTGGAACGAGTTTTACGGAAAGCGTGAAAGCGTGTATGACTATGCAGGACGGTTGATGAAGAAATCCGCCTGCGGTGATCCTAACAGCGCCTACCACCCCACACTCGACCACATCAGACCTTTGTCTGCCGGTGGATGTGATGTCCTCGGGAATATCGAAATTTGCCATCGTGATACCAACGAGGAAAAAGCAGATAGCTTTCCTCACTGGAAAGCAAACGAGAGCAACTTCCGCGCAAAGCGTATTAAAGGAACAAGAACAGATTACGAAATAGAAGAAATCTAAGGAGGTAACCACGATGGGAAAAGGCGGACACGACGTATCAGGACATACGCATAGCAAAGATCAACTTGATCATTACACAAATCAAAACAACCCCAATAATGATGCATATTGGGCGAATCGGGACAACCATGCGAACCAATGCAATCCTAATAACAATGAATACTGGCATAGCAGGGAAGATGACAAGGATAAATAAAGTGCAGTTTTGGAGGTCTGAGTATGTTTGACTGGCTCAATAAAAATTCGTCAAGTAACGAACAAGCCGAGCGTACATGGTTGATGAGCTTGAGCGAAAAGGAACTGATGATAGAAATGATTTTGGAATTAAAAAGAATCAGCAGCAACTGCGATGAGATCGGTCGGAAAATTGTGATTTGGAGCAATTAGAAACATAAAAATCTGAGTCGCAGTAACCAAATAAAAGGCTTCGGAGAGAGGAGAAGAACATCTTTCCGAAGCCGTTTTTTCAGCGATTATTTTCGTATGTGGTCACCAACTATGGTCAAACATGTGGTCAAAAGCATTTGGAATCGGTTGACGAGCGCTTGTACAACTGAAAATCAACCCGTTTACTGTTCGCTATACACAAAAGCAAAATAAAAATTCCGCAGAAAACTGTACATTTTCTACGGAATTTTTGGTCTGAGTGACACGACTTGAACGTGCGGCCTCTACCACCCCAAGGTAGCGCGCTACCAACTGCGCCACACCCAGATACGTATTCAATTCGCCCGGGAACGCATCATCTTTCCTAAGCACTTAGTTATTATATCACATATTGCGCGGCAAGTCAAGAGAATTTGCTGATTTTTTGCAGGTTTTCACCGAATTTTTTATCTTTGCATTGGTGTGCTTCCCGCGAGCAGACTGATTATGCAACTACACGTTTATGCAATTTTCCGGAATTGTTATCTTTACAATAAAGCCGGACGGCGATATTATCACAAAAAGTTGCGGCGGTATATATAAGATCCAAAATAAAACTCACATCAGACTGCCGGGTGATATTCTGACATGGCATCTATGTAACGAACATCAACACCGCACCCCGGCTGATGCGTCTTTACGATGCAAAAGCCGAGGTGTATTTTTTGTTCAATCAGCCTTATAGTTCAGCTCGACCTGTCCTTCTATCCACTTTGGGGCTACCGAAATAAACGTCTTTCCCTTGTTTACTGAAATCACGGCTCCGCTTTCGTCAGTAAAAATAAAGGATGAGGTATCGCCTATACGCGACCACCTGATAGGCATATAGCTGCCGTCGCTTATGTAGTAGCCGCTTCCCTCTCCGGTGGTGACGACGTCAAGTCTGCCCTCGGTGTCATCGGGAATAGACTCGGTCTCTGCAAACAGAATAAACACATTCGTGAAATTCAGTTGCTCGCCGTTTTCGGCGTCGATATGAGCGCGGTCGCCAAGCTGATAGCGGTAATAGGTATTGGTCGTCGGGCTGTATATCATCTGAACATACTGAGACGACGAATACGGTATGCACACGTGCGTCGCAACTCCGGTATAACGCTGTCCGCCGCCGAAGTTGAAGACAGTGCGTATGTCGGACGAGGTCGTGGTAGTCCAGTCATGCTTTGCCGCGAGCTTAAGTATCCGCTCGCCGTTCGTCATAAGCGAATGCGAAGCGCCGGCAGATTCAAGCCTTAAAGGATCGCGGTAAAATCCCAGACCGGAATACGGGTCGTTGACCCCGTCAAGATACGGGAGTCCCAGCGACTGTATCATTGTGTAACCCAGCGGGCTTCCTCCCGCGCCGACCATCAGCGTACCGAAAGCCTGCGAAAGACTGACCATGTAATGGCGCGTTGAACGCACCGGACCGTAAACCTCGCTTCCGCCGTAGTCGTTGGTGATCATAATAAGCCTTGTGATACCGCCTTCGGCAAGCACCTCGATAACTATATCCGCCCTTGAAATGCCCGACTGCGGTACTGCAAGGCTGAGGTTGTCAAGCACGATTGATATCGGTATTACGCGGCGCAGATCCTTTTCCACCTCAAGACCCGTCAGTGGATTAAGGTAGGTCTGTACCGGCACCGGCTCCGTCGTCACCTCACCGGTCGTATCCGCCGGTTCGGTCTCGGTAGATACTCCGGTTTCGGGAGACGTTGTCTCATCGGTATCGGGAGCGGTGGTGTTGCTGCTGTCTGGCGAGGATGACGTTTCGGAATACGGCAGCGTGCCGTCAGTCGAATCGCCGCCCGTAGTCTGATCCCCCGGACCGAAAAGGTTGCAGGAGGAAAGCATAAGGGAAAGCAGCAGCACGGCTGAGATTAAAATAAGTGTTTTTTTGCCTTTTGACATTTTGTTCACCGACGTGTGACGCCGAGACTCGGCTCAGGCGCTTTTGTTGGCTCGGTCAAGCCAGATCATACCCATATTTAGCGCTGCGGACAGCCCGGATTTTTCGCCCTGCTTGACTATTTTTGAAGGATTGGCGGACTCAACCACCTGAATGAAAATTTTGTCCGGCAGCTCTCTGCCGTTTTCGGTTTTGTAGGACATTATCTCAAGGATAAGAAAGCACTTGTCGCTCATGTCGCCGTAACAGATGGTATTTCCCTCTCTTACCAGCGGACGGTTCATATAGCGCAGATATTTTCCGCTGACCTGCTCACGGGTTTCGGTATTATCAGCCATTGTTACCTCCTAAATATACATAAATATTTTTTATCATTTTATTTTATCATACAATATGAAACAAGTCAATCACTATTTTGTAAACACAGCGGCGTGCGGCGCAGAAATTCTCCTGCAGGTCGCGGATCAGGCAGTGAAAGCGCGTAAAGTGCCTCACTCGCGAGCATAAGCCAGGTCTGCCGCGCTGCATTTCCCGCGTTCTCCGATATATCCTTTTCAAAGCGGAGCGCCTCCGCGGGTCGTGTAAGAATGGGTATCCGCGCTGTTTTACGCACCGCCGACATAAATTCCCTTCCCCTCTCATTTGAGGCAAGCACCGAGGTATATGCGGGTCTGGCAAGCAGATCGGCGCGCACGGTTTTTGTCATAGCGAATATCACTGCGCGGCGTAGCCTTGAATCGGTGTATTTTTTCGTTGACGCCGCCAAGAGCATACCCTCAAGCGTACCGCTCTCACGTGCCGCGCGGCAAAGCCTTCCCGACACACCGCCGCCGCACTCGGCAAATTCCGCAAGCTCGCTTCCCTCCCACGACCGGAAGCGGTAAAGCACCGCCTGACCTAACGCTTCAAGGCAGGCAGGCGCGCGACCGTCCGAAACAGCCAACCTAAGAATATCCGCCGACGCGTCGGTAAGCCCCGTGGCAAGCTCCCCGCGGCGTACTGCGGCGCGAAGAGCGGTGGATGACGGCAGACACGTAAGCGCGTCGGTATCGTGATATCCCGCCCCCTCACGCTTTATTACCGTAAATTCGGTATCCGTATCAAGCACAAGAGAGGCGCGCATATACTCAAGCCCCAGAATGTCATTCGGCAAAAGTCGTCCGTCCGCTCTCATGGCGAGCTTTTCGTTAAGCGCGGCAAAATAGCCGGATGCAAAGCCCTCGTTTTCCTCCGCTTTTTCACCGAAAAATCCGGTGTAATTCTCCCCTGCCGATATTTCCGCCGCCGCGCGAAGCAGCCCGACGTCGGCGCTTTCCGAGCCGAAAGCGATATTCCTTACGCCTATCGCGTCAAGAATAAACACACCCGCCTCGGCAAAATATCTCGCACTTCCCGACGACCACGGGAACGGCAGCTCAAGCACAAGGTCAGCCCCCGACCTCACCGCTGCCGCGGCGCGATCGTATTTATCAATTATGGCAGGCTCGCCGCGCTGAACGAAATTCCCGCTCATAAGGCAGACCACCGTCCCGGTGCCGCCACCGCGCAGCAGCTTTATCATTTTTTCGTGACCGCGGTGCATCGGATTGTACTCACAGATTATTCCGGTCGTTTTCATTTTTCCTCTTTTTTCACCTCGATAAGCACATCACGGCTCTTTTTTTGCTCATTTTTTAAGGTTTGCTATTGAAATTGCAGGCGCGGAGTTGTATAATAATCTATTGAAAAGGAATAATAACCACCCTCAGAAAGGATAACACAAAATGAATGTACTGGTCGTAAACGCCGGCTCAAGCTCCCTCAAATATCAGCTATTTGACACCTCTGACTACACCGTAAAGGCAAAGGGGATCTGCGAGCGCATCGGCGACGAGATGGGCGTGCTGGATCACAAGAATCTTGTGAAGGGCACACGCACACAGACTGAAATGAAGATACCTACGCATACCGACGCCGTGCGCATAGTTATTAGCGCACTCACAGACCCCGAGACCGGAGTTATCGCCGATATGTCCGAGATCGAAGCTGTCGGACACCGCATAGTTCACGGCGGATTTTATTTTTCCGAATCGGTCCTGCTCAGTGACGATGTAATGTCAAAGCTTGAGCTTTGCCATGACTTTGCCCCGCTGCACACCGGCGCGCACCTTCAGGGTATCCGCGGCTGCCTGTCCGTAATGCCCGGGGTACCTCAGGTACTGGTTTTTGATACCGCTTTCCATCAGACGATGGAGCCCGAGGCGTATATGTACGCTCTGCCGTATGAAATGTATGAGAAATACCACATACGCCGCTACGGCGCGCACGGCACATCTCACCGCTATGTTTCCGGCGAAATGATACGTCTGCTCGGCGGCAAGGCTGAGGGAACCAAGATAATCACCTGCCACATAGGCAACGGCTCCTCCATATCCGCCGTTAAGGACGGAAAGGTAATTGATACCTCAATGGGCTTTACCCCTCTTGCCGGAGTGCTGATGGGAACCCGCTGCGGCAACATCGACCCCGCGATCGTCCCGTACATCATGGAGAAGGAGAATATGTCCCCCGCCGAGGTATCCGCCTTTATGAACAAGAAATGCGGATATATCGGACTTACCAAGGGCTTCTCCTCCGACTCGCGCGACCTTGAAAATGCAATTGCAAACGGTCCTTCCGACCCGAACTACGAGCTTTCAAACCTTGCCGTCAATATGCTCAAGCACGAGCTGAAGGAATACATAGGCGCGTACACTGCGCTGATGAACGGACTTGACGCGCTGGTATTCACCGCCGGACTCGGCGAGAACAATCCCCGTCTGCGCAAGATAGTATGCGAGGATATGGACTTCTTTGGCATAAAGCTGAACGATGCGGTAAATGACCGCACACTGCGTCAGCCCAACATCGTAAAGATCTCCGCCGATGACTCCAAAGTTCCTGTATACGTCATTCCGACCGACGAGGAGCTTGTCATTGCCCGCGACACCGAAAGCATTGTAAACTCGCTTGCAAAATAACGGTCATCCGCAAATTACATAAACGCAAGGGGCATCACTTAAGTGATGCCCCTTTATTTTATCATAAAAGTCCGTATTTTACAAGCCCCTCACAAAAGCGGGGTAAAAAAGTCCTCGCACAGCCGGTGAACCGCCGCCTCCTTGGCATCGAAATCCATTGCCGTCGAATATATATCCTCAAGCGCAAAATGCGCAAGAGATGCGCGCGACATTGCGCGGAGTGCCTCCCCCACTGCCTTGTCCGACAGCTCGCATAAGCGTGAATAATCATTATTCATGCTACGCAGTGCCGACAGGTCGATAAAGCGCCGCATTCCCACCCGGTGGCAAACTGCGCCGTCAGGCAGGACTGCGCCTCTTTCGGCGGTGAAAAACACTTCCCCGCAGGCAAAAGCTGTGGTAAATGACGGACAGAGCGGATCGGGAGATACGCGGCAGCGATTACCTTCCTTCCCGGCGCATTCGGCAAGCGCGCTGACAAAAAGCTCACCCGACCCCGGAAGCAGCTCGTCGGACATAACGAACACCTCCCGCGCGCCGTAGCCGATCCCGCCAAGCGACACAGCCCCCTTCATGCCGAGCGACAGGTGCGGCGTATGCAGCGCGCTGTGCAGGCGCTTTTCGGGAGGAAGCGGCAGTGCAGAGGAAATTTCAGTCCGGCACGCACGGCGGCGAGCGTCCTGCGCGGCGCGATAAGCCGCCTTTTTCAGCCTGTCTGAGTCAATGACTCCGCGAGCAAGCTCCAGAGCCGCCTCTTTAAGCTCCCGAGCGGCGGCAAGACAGCCAAAAGCCTGCCGCCACGCGCGGCTTTTTTCAAGATTCAGCCGCCCTATCTCCGCGCGCGACCTGCGAAGCTGTGCGGCATTCCAGAAAGCGCCGAGATCAAAAATACTGTCTCTTGCCCCCGGAAGCGACGCTTCCTCTGCGTGGGGCGCTGTCGCGTCCTGCGCACCGGCAGTCCTGCCATCCGGCATACGGGCAACTATACCGTCCAGCGAATCCGGGTCGGAGGAACAAAAATAATATTCCACCTGCGCGCCAAGCTCCTCGGCGCATTTGCCAAGCTCGAAAAGCATACGCGATTTGCCTGTGCCAGGTCCGCCCTTAATGATCAGCCGCAAATCGCACCGCTCACGGAAGATCTCATCGAAATAACTTACAAATCCGCAGCCTGAATTTGACGCCGCAAAGTATGAAAGCGGCGGTGCGCCGACTGCGGGACGCCATCTGCCGCAAAATTCCGCCCGTCCGCTGTCGGATGACGGATCGAAGCCCGCATTCTTTTTTTTCATATTCACTTTACCGCCCGCGTCAGCTCTTTTCTATTATTACCACCTTGTCAGGCGAGATTCCGGTCTGCTCGTAAACTATCGTGTTTATCTGAGCGACCTCGGCGGCAGTCAGTCCCTGACTTTTGACCACAACATTTACCGCCCCGTTGCTGATAACTGCCACGCACTGCTCAAAGCCCTTTGACACCACAAGAGTCTCGATGTTTGCTTCCGCCTCCATGTCCTTTGCCATCTGCGTAATACCCGCAAGCGCCTCGCTCTTTGCGGCTTCGTCGGCGGAGGCGTCGTCAATAACCGCCTGAAGCACCTCGCGCGCCTCGTCTCTTGCGCGCTGACGGCTTACCTGCGAGGCGGCAAAGTAGCTCTCGGCACTGCCCACCGACGCCGGCTCGCCCGTCTGCTCGCCGCTCGGGGTAGTGGTATCTCCGCTTCCCTTTCCGCCTCCGCGGCTGAAGAACGCCCAGTTAAGCGCCACCGCCGCGCCGATAAGCACCACAGCGCCCACTATTATCAGATTCCGCTTTCCAACCTTGACAAAGAAATTTTTCACCGCCTGAAGCTGTTTTTCAAATTTCATTTTCATGACCTCCGATCAATCGTTTACTTCGATATATGTATATTTACACCCGTGCGGGTTTATGCCCGTTTTTTACTGAATTTCGCCCTTAGTTGCTCTCCGATATATAAATTTTGTTTGTCCCCACGCCAAACGCGGCGGAAAGAAGAGCCGTCAGCTCGGCGCGCGTCAACTCGTTTCCTCCGCCGCGGCATACCACGCCTATGCCGGCAATGACCGGAGCGCGGGTCACGGTCTTTATCGGCTGG
>ULVD01009870.1_pt1 | contig 29081 bp, 29 predicted proteins | sample 1959101 | NCBI WGS metagenome assembly ULVD01 (sample SAMEA4835777, study PRJEB28245) | human gut metagenome | biome: gut microbiome; material: fecal sample | place: Denmark | collected 2008
CCACGCCCTCAGGCGTGCAGCCGGCAACCGACGAAAATCCGTATATTCCTCCACGGCGCACGCGCGCCGAAACACCGGATGACTCGGAACGTGTATTACCGACCAGATTTCCGCCCAGAAGCATCACTCTGCGGCTGCGGCTGCGCTGCACCCTTACAGTCGTATCGGCTCCGGGCAGGAACAGATCCTTTTTATCAAAAACAAAGGTATCAAGCATTAAAATCCTCCTTGCACTTCGCACGGAAAAAGCTTCCGGCGGCTTGTCTTTATTTGGTTGATTTTATTATAGCATAACGTCGGGAAATTAGCAATAGAAAACCGCGCAACGATTTACAAAAAAATGAATCACGGCTATTGACAAACGGATATTTTTATGATATCATTATGATACCACATTCGGAGGAATCGATCATGGAAGAAAAAATCTACACTTCAAAGAAAAACGGTATGGCTGTACTTATCATCACCTCGCTGCTTTATGCAGCGGCGGTAGCAGGCACTATCTTCGGCGGAATAATGATGGAGGACGGCAAAAGCCCCGTTCTCTTCATTGTATCAATAATATGGCTCTGCGTCGGAATGATCCCCTACGCAGGACTCAAGGTGCTGCGTCCGCAGGAGGCGCTGGTGCTTACCCTGTTCGGCAAATACATCGGCACACTGCGCGGCGACGGATTCTTTTTCGTGAATCCCTTCTGCACGGCGGTGAATCCGGCGGCAAAGACCAAGCTCAACCAAAGCGGAGACGTCAGCCAGGCAATCCCGGCGGCAGTCCAGGGCACGCAAAACGCATCGTCCGCTGAAGCTGCAAACAAAAAGATCTCGCTTAAGATCATGACGCTCAACAATAACCGTCAGAAGATAAACGACTGTCTCGGCAATCCCGTAGAGATCGGAATAGCCGTAACATGGCGCATAATCGACACCGCAAAGGCAGTTTTCAACGTCGATAACTACAAAGAATATCTTTCGCTTCAGTGCGACAGCGCACTGCGCAACGTGGTAAGAAATTACCCTTACGACATGGCTCCCGGAGTTGACACAACAGGCGACGGCATCGCCGACGACGGCAGTCTGCGCGGCTCGGGCGACGTTGTTGCGGCTCGCATACGCGACGAGATACAGCAGCGCGTAGACGAAGCGGGAATCGAGATCGTTGAGACCCGCATAACCTACCTTGCCTACGCCACCGAGATCGCCGCCGTGATGCTTCAGCGTCAGCAGGCGTCGGCGATCATCGACGCGCGCCGCATGATAGTTGACGGAGCTGTCGGGATGGTTGAAATGGCGCTTGAACGCCTTAATGAAAAGGGTACGGTACAGCTCGACGAGGAGCGCAAGGCGGCAATGGTATCAAATCTTCTGGTAGTGCTTTGCGGCAACCGCGATGCACAGCCCGTGGTCAATTCGGGAAGCCTGTATTGATGCGGCACTCCGGAATCATGGGAAACTGCCATGAATGAAAACGCAAAAAAACAAATACCGCTGAGGCTCTCCCCCAAGCTGTACGACGCCATTGCCGCGTGGGCGGAGGACGACTTCCGCTCGGTCAACGGACAGATAGAATATCTCCTGACCGAATGCGTCCGACAGCGGAAGAAAAACGGCGCATATGTCTCAAAGGAGCTTGATAAACCTCTCGATATAGACATAAAATAATTTTATCAACAGCAGTAACCAATATGAGGAGGACATTATGCTGAGAATTGAAAACCTGACCAAAAAGTACGGCGAAAAGAAAGCGGTGGATTCACTGTCGCTTACCATCGCCCCCGGTGAAATATACGGCTTTATCGGACACAACGGAGCCGGAAAGACCACGACCATCAAGGCTGTTTGCGGCATTCTCGACTTTGACGGCGGCGAAATATATGTTGACGGCACTTCAATAAAAGCCGACCCGCTGAAATGCAAGCGTGAGATCGCCTACATTCCCGACAACCCCGATCTTTACGACTTCTACACCGGGGTCAAATACCTTAATTTCATCGCCGACATATACGGTATCCCCTCCGACGTCCGTAAGGAAAGGATGCGTCGCTACTGCGATATGTTTGAACTGACCCCAGAGCTTGCCCGCCCCATAAGCGAGTATTCACACGGAATGAAGCAGAAGCTGGCGGTGATATCGGCGCTGATACACTCACCGAAGCTGTGGCTGCTTGACGAGCCGTTTGTGGGTCTTGACCCCAAGGCGGCGCACACGCTGAAGCAGATAATGCGCGAGGTCTGCGACGGCGGCGGAGCCATCTTCTTCTCAACACACGTGCTTGAGGTAGCCGAAAAGCTGTGTGACAGGATAGCCATCATCAAAAACGGGCGGCTTGTCGTCAGCGGCACTACCGATGAGGTGCGCGGCGACGCCTCGCTTGAGGACGTATTTCTTGAGCTTGCGGAGGATAAATAAATGTTCCGCGCATTACTGAAGACCAGATTCGCCGCCCTGCTTTCAAGCATGACGCCGCGCGGCAAGGACGGCAAGCGCCGCGGCAAGGGAATGATAGTGCTGATGTGCGTGCTTTACGCTTATATCGGCGTTGTGTTCATCGGAATGTTCCTTTCGCTCTTTTTTGCGGTATCAATGGCGGTCAGGGGCAGCGACAGTGAATGGATATACTTTGCCCTTGCCCTGCTGTTCTCGTTCGCCCTCTCCTTTATTGGCAGCATATTCATGACCAAGGTGCAGCTTTTTGAGGCAAAGGACAACGAGCTGTTGCTCTCAATGCCCATTCCGCCCATGTACATCCTTGCCAGCCGCGCGGTATATCTTTACATCGTGGCGCTTGTGTATGTGCTTATAGTCATGCTCCCCGCAACGGTAGTGGGAGTGCTCAGCGGACTTATCGGTATCGTACCCGCACTGCTTATGGTGCTCGGTACGCTGCTGCTGCCTCTGCTCGTGCTTGCGCTTTCAAGCGTTTTTGCCTGGCTGCTTGCGTTGATAACCGCAAAATCCGGCAAAAAGAACCTCGTTACCACCGTGCTTTCCCTTGTGTTCTTTGTCGGATATTTCATTCTTATCTCCAACAGCAACAAATATATAGAGCAGCTGTTTGAAAACCTTTCCGGCATTGCCGACGCGCTCCGCTTCCCCCTCTCTCCCCTTTACGCCTTCGGAGCGGGACTTGCCGACGGAAATGTCATTCAGTATCTGCTCTTCCTTGCGTGGTGCATAGTGCCGTTTGCCGCCGCCGCGCTTGTGATATCCAAATCGTTTATCCGTATAGCCACAATGCGCGCCGCCGCCTCCCGCGCCCGCTACCGCGAGCGTACCGTTAAGCAGAAATCGCAGCTGTCGGCGCTCATCGGAAAGGAGCTGCGCAGGTTCTTCTCCTGCTCTGCCTATGTGCTCAACTGCGGAATCGGAAATATTCTGCTTATCATAGCCGCAGTTGCGCTGCTTATCAAGGGCGGCTCGCTCTTCTCGGCTTTCGCCGTAGAGGGAGAGGCGTCGGACACCGGTGTTTTCCTTTCGATAGTAGCCACCGTGATGCCCGTCATCCCGCTTTTCTGCACGTCAATGAACGCAGTTTCCGCTCCGTCGATATCGCTTGAGGGAAAAAGCATCTGGATACTCCAGTCAATGCCCGTAAAGGGCAGCGACGTGCTTAAAGCAAAAGCGCTGACTCATGTGATAATCAACCTCCCAGGAGTTATAATTTTCTCCGTGTGCGCAGGTATCGCTCTGAAGCTCGGCGTCGCCAATACGGCGGGAATGCTGGTTCTGAACGTAGCCGCAACCTTCTTCTATGCCTTTTTCGGCATTGCTCTGAATCTGAAGTATCACAGCTTTGACTGGGTAAATGAAAATTATCCTATAAAGCAGGGCGCAAGCGTGACCATCACGGTGCTTTCGGGCATGGGTATCTCAATCCTGTACTTCATTCCGTCCATCATTCTCGGCATTGCAGGAGTACCGTCCTATGCAATAAATCTAATATGGACTCTTCCCTTTGCCCTTGCCGCGTGGCTTATCTGCCGTTGGGTACTTAAAAAGGGCGGTAGAAAGTTTGAAACCCTAAGTTGAACGGAAAAAACTTAATAAAAAAACTCCGCCTGATATCAAAGACGGCAGCCAACAAAAACCTGAAACCGCCCCGGGACACGCCAATGTGTGTTCCGGGACGGTTTTTTAGATTTTCTTTATTCCTTTATCTCCCCCGCCCACTTGAAAGCAAATTTTGCAATGATAACGGCGATGATCTCATTTATTATTGCCGCCGCAACGATCGTGCCGGACACGATATCGGCAAGGGACGGGTCAAACGCCGTCAGTGTTGAAACGGCAATTCCGGTGAATACCAACGACACCCCGGAATGAGGCAGCAGTGTAAATCCAAGGTATTTTGTGACCGTCGGCTCTGCCCCCGTTATCCTGCCGCCGAGGTACGCACCGCCGATCTTTCCGGCTACCCGTGAGAGAATATAAACTGCCGTAAACAGCCCCGCGCCCACAATAAGACGGTAATCAAGCGGCATTCCAAGATTCACTATGACCGCGATAAGGGACAGGCTCAGCAAAGGATTGTACAGCTTCAGCACATCCGCAAGTTCCTTTTCGGGAACAAGATTTGCAACCGTGGCACTGAATGCCATTCCTATGAGAAGATAATTGAGACTGAACGAATGGAAAAGATACAGGTCGATCATAAGACCGCATGCCGCGGACACGCAAAGAAACGCAAGCATCAGCACAAAACGCAGACTTACGTTTTTTGAATGCCTCATAAGAAATGCCGCCAAAAGTCCGGTCAGTATTCCGATGACAAACGGCAGAAGCACAATGCACTTTTTACAGCAGATAGCGCGCAGTAAGCGAATATAAATTACTGTATCAGAATGATCCTCAGCGCTTAATACGCAATATCTTCAAATTCCTTTATGCACTCCCGGAAAAAGCGATGGTAGGCGTTGCAATAGAGAAACAGTCCGTCGTCGTTGCGGTAGCGTCGGCATCCGCCGCGGCAAAGGTCAATAAATCGGCAACGCGAGCACTGTTCGGGCAGCTCCCACGACGATTCCGTAAATCGCGTCCCTGCCGGAGCATTCAGGATATCCTCAACGCTGTCGGTCAGAATATTTCCGAGCTTCAGATCATCTTTTACATAAAAATCGCACGGATAAACGCTCCCGTCCGCTTCTATCAGCAGCTGAGGCGTGCATACCCCGGCGGCGCCGCAGTCCTCGGGATACGCGCCCGACAAGATCATGCGGATATTTTCAAACAACCGTATGTAAACACGCCGCCCGGCGGCAATATCGTCCCGCCACAAGCGGAAAAGACGCACAAGAAACTCGCCGTAAGCCGCATCGGACAGCCGCCATGCCCCGATGCATGGGATGTACTGCTGGTAGTCAAAGCCCTCGCGGCGGTAAAATTCGTAGATCTGCCCGATCCTCGCCGCTGTCTCGTCGGTAACGACTGTAAGGATATTAAAATCACAGCCCGCCTTTTCAAGATGTCCGATGCCCCGCATCACTCCCGCAAAATCCTCGCGGTAAACGCTGTGAGACAGCTCGTCTCCGTCAAGCGAGACCCCGACCAGCACCCCGTTTTCCGAAAAAAGAGCTGCCATCCTGTCGTCGATAAGCGTGCCGTTGGTCTGCACCGAGACCTGCCCCGCGTAACCCAGCTTTGAAAGATGCCCGATCACGGCAGCAAAAAAATCATATCCTGCAAGCAGCGGCTCGCCGCCCTGAAAGACGAGCGGATAACCGCACCTCAGATACGGAGCAAGACTGTCAAGCACATGGCAGGCGTCCGAGGCGGACATGGGCGCAGCAGTCTCATGCCCCTCCTTGTAAAAGCAGTACCGGCAGCCGAGATTGCACCGCCCCGATACGGGCTTTATCATTATATTCATTTTTTCTTATCGCGCAGCTTTTCTACCCTGTTGCCCTGCCAGTCATACACCGGGTCAAACGGAGTGGCGGAATCGGTCCTGTTGGCGACCTGTCCCGGTCGAAGCGGTATCGGTCCGTCAATAAGAGGATCGTTCGTGTCACGCATCCATTTGTCAAGCACCGCAGAAAGCTCCCGCAGGTCATCCGCATATTCCGGACGCGAGGCAAGATTTATGCGTTCTGCCGGGTCGGCAACAAGATCGTAAAGACATACCCTGTCGCGCGGAATATACGGCAGCTTTGAGGTCAGATAAGCATCCTTTGCCGCGTGCTCGCCAATATTCACTATCGGCTTTTCAAGCCGGTCGTAAAACTTTATCAGCTTGAGTCTGTCGGTGCGAACCGCGCGCATGGGCTCGTACGCCGCATGATATGTCATTTCGGAGAAAACATAGTCGTGAACCTTTTCCACATCACCGCGCATCAGAGGCATGAGCGACTTTCCCTGAAGCCAGTCCGGATGTTCAAGTCCGAGCATATCGCACACGGTGGGGTAAACGTCAAGGTGCGAGACCATTGCATCCGACGCACCGCGACCGATGTCCGGGTGGCGTATGAACATGGCAACTCCCGTGCCGGTGTCCTTCAGGGTGCTTTTCATTTCCGGGAAGGAAATGCCGTGGTCGGTGGTAAACAGTATTACGGTATCCCTGTCAAGCCTCTGCGCCTCCAGCTCGTCAAGTATCGCACCCACGCAATCGTCAACTACCCTAAGACTTGTCAGGTAATTTGCAAAATCATGGCGCGTTTCCTTGGTGTTCACGACGGGAAACGGGGTCGCTATGAAGTCCTCCTCTATGTCGGTAGCTTCCTCATACACAAGATGCGTGCTGAACATACCGAAAGAAAGGAAAAAGGGCTTGCCCTCGTTACGCCCGCTGCGAAGGAAGTCAAGCGCGTGTTCGAGCGCCCGTCCATCGCGCACGCGCGAGCTTTTCTCACGCGATGAAAACCTCTCGTCATAGCAAAGAGCCGCCGGGTCTTTTGCCTCGTGCTGAACTCCGCAAAGAACAGTGTAGTAGCCGTGGTCGTGAAGAAAATACGAAAGATGCTTGTGAAAATCGTTGGTTTCAAAGCCGCGGTGCGAAAGACCGAACATTCCGCTTGAATGCGGCGCCATTCCGGTCAGCAGTCCGGTGCGGCTGCAGGAGCAGGTCGGCGCTGTGCTGTGCGCCTGGTGGAACATAAAGCTCTCCCGCGCAAGTCTCATAAGGTTCGGGTTGTCGGCGGAAATACCGTAAGGCTGCATATACCTCCCACTGTCATGCGTGTGAATGTAGATGAAATTCATTTTTTCCCCTTTCCGCCGAAAAGGAACTGTCGAACAGAATTTTTCTTCTTACGTCAGCACCGTTTTATTCTCCGGCGATCCTTATTCCGATATCATATCATCAGTATTTTATCATTTTACCGCCTGCAAGTAAATAAAAATACTATTATTTTTATTAAAATCATATTTATTATCGATGTCCCGACCCAGCGCAACGAAGCGCGGCTTCGGCATATCGTCTGTCGCTCACGTCAAATACCGTGTGAATTTTTTATCAATCTTTTCTGATTCTTTAATTCTTTGTGACATATTTTTTGTTCAATGCGACAAAACATGTTGACAACGTCACCCCTTTATGCTAAGATATCAATGTCAGACCCACATGGCTGGCGGAGTATCGCCGGTACACAGAAAGGATATGCACTTATGTACGATTACGATGTTTTAATCATCGGGTGCGGCATCAGCGGAGCTGCGGCGGCATATATGCTTGCGCGCTATGACCTTAAAACAGGTATAATCGAGCGCTCCAACGACGTCGCCAACGGCACAACAAAGGCAAACAGCGCAATTCTGCACGCCGGATACGACCCGGCTCCCGGCTCTCTGATGGCTCGCCTCAACAGGCGCGGAATATCTATGGCAAGAGACATCTGCCGCCGCCTTGACATTGAGTACCGACCCATGCCCTCTCTTGTGATCGCTTTCAATGAGCGGGATATGAATGAGGTTCACAGGCTTTACGAAAGAGGTATCGCCAACGGCGTAAGTGTCAGAATACTCTCACGCGAGGAGGCGCTTGCCGTTGAGCCGTCGCTGAACCCTGACGTTGTCGGCGCGCTTTTTTCCGATGAATCCGCAATAGTCAACCCGTGGGAATACGCTACGGCAATGGCGGAGACCGCTGTACTCAACGGCACGGAGCTTATGCTTGAGCAGCTTGTCACGGGGATAGAAAAGAATGAGGACGGTACGCTTACCGTCATAACCGACAAAGGAAGCTTCAGGACCCGCTTTATTGTCAACGCCGCCGGGTGCTTTGCCGGGGATATCTGCCGCATGGTCGGCGACGACCGCATAACCCAGACCAACTACGCCGGTCAGTATTATGTGCTTGACAAATCCGAGGGCGCTCGCGTCGGTTCCGTTATCTTCCGCTGTCCCGACGAGAACGGCTTCAAGGGTATACTTGTCACCCCCACCGTTCACGGGAATCTGCTTGTTGGTCCCGATGCCTCCCCGGTGTCGGACGGCGACAACACCGCGACCGACAGCGCAACGCTTGCAATGCTTAAAAAGCGCGGTCTTGAGTCAGTCCCCGGCATAAACTTCCGCGAGGTGATCCATGAGTATGCCGGAGTTCGCCCGACCACACAGTACAAGGATTTTATTATTGACGTCTCCCCTGCCTGCCCACAGCTTATAAATCTTGCGGGCATTTGCTCCCCCGGACTTTCCGCCGCCCCCGCAATAGGGGAGGAAGCAGTAAGACTTCTTGCAGAGCAGGGGCTGGAGCTGAAAGAAAGAGCGGATTTCAAGGACACCCGCCCGCCCGTAATACGCTTTGCGGAGCTTTCTGAGGAGGAAAAGCAGCGCGTTGCTGCCGAAAATCCGGCATACGGACGCATAGTCTGCCGCTGCGAGACGGTTACAGAGGGAGAAATAGTTGAAGCTATACACCGTCCGATAGTTCCGCGCTCGGTTGACGCCATAAAGCGCCGCTGCCGCGCCGGAATGGGAAGATGTCAGGGCGGCTTCTGCTCCCCGCGAGTACACGCCATCCTTGCGCGCGAGCTGGGAGTGCCGATGACGGAAATTACTCTTGACTCTCAGGGATCGTTCATACTTACCGGATGCACGAAAGGAGCCGACAACTGATGAAAAACCATTATGACGTTATTGTTATCGGCGGAGGTCCGGGCGGCATGGCAGCCGCATGTGCCGCCTGCGGCGGCGGAGCCTCATCGGTGCTTCTGATAGAGCGCGACCGTGAGGTCGGCGGAATACTTAACCAGTGCATTCACAGCGGATTTGGCCTTCATCATTTCAAGGAGGAGCTGACAGGACCCGAATATGCCGGACGGTTTGCCGCAATGCTTAAGGAAACGGAAACCGAGGTGCTTACCGACACGATGGTGCTTGAGGTAACCGCTGACCGTCGCGTTAAATGCCTCAACTCGCGCGACGGATACCGTGAGTATTCAGCAGGCGCGATAGTGCTGGCAATGGGCTGCCGCGAGCGCACACGCGGAGCTATCGCCATCCCCGGCGACCGCCCTGCCGGAGTCATGACCGCAGGCACGGCACAGAGATATGTAAATATGGAAGGCTATATGCCGGGGCGCAGGATAGTAATTCTCGGCTCGGGCGACATAGGGCTTATAATGGCGCGCCGCATGACGCTTGAGGGCGCAAAGGTGCTGGCGTGCGTGGAGCTTTGCCCGTATTCAAACGGTCTTACGCGCAATATCGTACAGTGCCTTGAGGATTACGGCATTCCCCTTTATCTTTCCCACACCATCACCGGAATTGTCGGACGCAAAAGAGTGGAAAAGGTCGTAATATCCAAGGTGGACGGATTTACCCCGATACCCGGTACCGAATTTGAGATCGAATGCGACACGGTCCTGCTGTCGGTCGGGCTTATCCCCGAAAACGAGCTGACCCGCCGCGCAGAAATTCCCATCGACCGCCGCACGAACGGTCCGGCGGTATATGAGAATATGCAGACCATGTGCGAAGGTATCTTCGCCTGCGGAAATGTGGTGCACGTGCATGATCTTGTGGACTTCGTGACCGCCGAAAGCATGAAGGCGGGTGCGGCAGCCGCAGCATACGCGCTGGGACGGCGCGCGACCGGCAGAACGCTTGACATTATCCCCGGCGAGGGAGTCAACTACACCGTGCCGCAGAAGCTGCGCCCGGACAATGTTTCTCCCACAGCGGAAATATTCTTCCGCACTAATCGCCCGCGCGGCGCTTCCCGCATTACAGTCACCTCCGGCGACCGCGTGATTGCCAGCTTCATGCGTGCCAGAATGGCTCCCGGCGAGATGGAGAAGATCTCCCTGCTCCCCAAGCTGCTTGAGTCGGCGGGCGACAGTCTGACCGTAAGCGTTTCGGATGAAGTCTGAAAAAGACTCTCACGACACAGATCCTGAAAAAACGGTCACGCTCAGCACAAAACATTGAAAGGATGCTTTCGCAAAACGAAAGCGACGGTCAAATAATGAAGGAACTTGTTTGTATTGTCTGCCCTCGCGGCTGCCGCCTTTCGGTAGACGATGAAAACGGCTTTGAGGTAAGCGGCAACTCCTGCCCGCGCGGCGCAGAATACGGGCGGCGGGAGCTTACCGCCCCCACCCGCGTAATTACCTCAACCGTCCGGATAAGCGGCGCGGCGTATTCGCGTTGCCCGGTCAAAACCGCCGGGGCGATCCCCAAAAACCTGATCTCCGATGCAATGGCTCTGCTTGACGGAGTGGAGCTTTACTCTCCCGTAAGAACAGGCGACACGGTAATTAAAAACGTGCTCGGGACAGGCGTTAATTTTGTTGTAACAAGAGATATGTAATTCCGCATTACCCCCCGGACTGCCGCGCTTCGGCGCGCCAGTCCGGGGTGGATTTCATTTGTCAGCTCGGAGTTATCTGACACCGGGTCTGCACCCGGTGCGGCTCAGCTAAAGCGGTTTTACGCAGGCATTACAGCAAGCTGCGGAAATTCTCAATACTGTGAAAGGTTATATAGTTTGAATCGTGAAAGCTGTGCGGCTGATTAAGAGCGGTGCGCGTAAGATAAAGTATATCCTCGCCGTCAATGAGGAAATCAACATACTGCAATCCTGTCTTTTTCGGGTCGTCGTTCCTGTAATCTATCAGATGCCGGCAGAGCTTCCAGTGTATCAGGTCGTCGGAGCAGATAAAGGAGAGCAGATTGCGCACCGTGCGCGGCTCGTCCAGCGCCCAGCTTACAATGGACAGATATTTTCCCGAAGCACTGTCGTATAAGACGTCAAACTTTGACGCCGTCGCGGGAAAATCAATGACACAGTCAAGCGTCAGCGCTTTTTCAGGCTCTTTCGCGTCATACCGCAGGATCAGCGCGCTTTTGTTTGAAAAACGTAGAAGATCCACAATGCCGCCGTCCGGCGCTTCGATCACATTGCCCTCAATTCCGCCCCATATGCGCTCGGGAAGCGGGTCAATATGCTTGCGCGCATCCCAAAGCTCTGTGCATACCCAGCTTGAAGCGTCAAGCAGATCACTATCGGACGGTGCCGAAAGCACCGCGTCGCAGAACACCTTCTGCGACCATGCGCCGTACTGCACATCCGTCATCACACGTCCGTTTGAGATCAGCACCGGCATGGGAGCGCGATGCCAACCGACCTCCTTGCAGTGACAGAATCCGCGCAAAAGCACGGTGGGAGCAGTCCAGCTTGCACCTCCGTCATCCGAGCGTCCTATAAGCACGTCCCCGTATTCGGTTGAACAGCCTAACATATACAGCTTGCCGCCGCACAGAAAAAGCTTGCCCCAGAAGCACGGGAACAGCTCAGTCAGGTGCGACCATGTTCTGCCCCCATCGTGCGAGACGTAGATAAGCGTCAGATTCTGCGGCGCGCCTCCGGCGTACAGGTCCATTGACGCAAGCAGGCTTCCGTCCGGGAGCTTTAGCAGCGACGGCGAGCAGAGATAACGCCCTGAAAATTCATATTCCGGGTCGTCGGGATGCAGATAGTTCACAATGATCCCCGGCACTTCCCCGGTGCGCACCAGCCTTTCGGTTGACGAAACTCCGTCACTGCGTTCAACGCGGAAGGCATAGTCAGTATCGTCATCAAGCCCGTCCACTGAACCGGAGTGACCGCAAAGCGGAACTGAATGCTCCTCCTCTCCGTCGCGCAAGCGCCAGATAAGGCGATAGGAAGCGTCTTTGGCTTCGCTGTCAATGAAATCAAATGCAAACCCGGCAGCCGACGGCGCAATACGGCAGATGTAGGGTGCGGCTGCGCGTTCGGTCTGATACAGGGGTATACAGTGACTGCTGTTCCAGCAGGTTGGCGTTTTCATCAGATGTGCTCCTTTGTACGTGTTTTTATAAATAATAACACAAGCAAGCCGTATTGTCAAGAATCGAAAAAAATTCTACCGCAGCCCGTATTTTGCCGTCGGCGCTTGACAGAGTGCGTCGTATCTGTTATAATTAACTCATAATCACTGAATATAAAGCAGGTGAATAAATGAATCTGTTTGAAATGATAGGCGTCGCGTATTCCTTTTATACACTTGCGTGCGCCGTTATATTCCCGGTACTGGCGGCGCTTGCCGTCTTCTGCGGACTGAGACGGGCAGGCACGGTCAGAAAAATACTTGTGTATTTCATCTCCATGCCGATATACTCCGCCCTCTGCATTTTTCTGCTCTGCGAACCGCAGAAGTCGCTGCTCCCGCTGCTTGAGCGCGCAGGTCTTGTGCTTTCGGTGAGTCAGCCCGAGGTCGTCGGCTTTCTCGCCGCGCTGACGCTGGGGGTTCTGTACCTCGGCGTTGTTTCCCTTGTCTGCGGCGCGCGGACCATGATGCGCGGTCTGTGGGTCATGAACTTAGTCTTCACGCTGATATTTACCGCCTTTTCGGGATTTCTGACTTATATGGCGCACGCCGTCGTTCCCTCTCCGGTCAAAACCGTGAGCGCTCCAACGCTCGGCAAAGCTTTTGAATACTTCGGGATAAACCTGTCCGCCGATTTCGGGCTTGACCTTACCGCCCTTCTGGCGGCGGCGGTGTATATAATCATCTGCTTCGTTTCACTCACCGGGGCTTCCCGCATTCTCCGGGAGGAAAGAACCTCGCTGCGCCGCCCGGCGGATGCAGATTACGACGCGGCAATTGAGCCCTGCTGCAGTGTATGCCAGTTTGCGCGTCAGCTTAGGGACTCCGCCGCTGAAGTGCTTTGCGACAAGGTGGGCGTTGTCGCCGGAGATCATTCCTGCCGCCGCTTTGTATACGACCCGTTAAAACGCCGCCCCGCGCGTCTTCCCGCACAGTCGGAAAACGCCGCATCGCTTCCCGGCGCCGGAACCAACCCTCACGAATGATGACAGTTAAAGAGAAAGAGGAAAAGGAAAATAAAAAAATCAGAGTATGCCATGTGCTTACCGATACAAATATCGGCGGTGCGGGCATTGCCCTGCGTAATTTACTGTTCTTTTGCGACCGGGAACGCTTTGCGTTCTCGGTCGTACTGCCACGCGGCTCTGCCGCCATCGGGATGCTCGCCGCCTCCGGCGCGGAAATTATCGAAGCCGACGGCATCGGCGACCGTTCTTTTGCCCCACGTTCGGTTTCAGCGCTTGCGCGAATTTTCCGCAGTATTTCTCCCGATGTCGTACACACCCACGCGTCAATGACAGGACGGCTTGCGGCGCGTGCGGCAAAAGTCCCCGCCATTGTTATGACGCGCCACTGCGCCGGAGAGACGCCGCGCTCAGCCACATGCGGACTTACCGGAGCACTCTCCGGTATGCTTCTGCGACAAACCTGCACCCGCGCCATAGCTGTCGGTGAGGAGGCGCGAAGATCCCTTGTCGCGATGCACCTTCCGGAAGACCGGATAGATGTCATATACAACGGCACTCCGCAGCCGCGCAATATTACGGAGGCAGAAAAAAACGCGCTCAGAAACGAACTCGGCATTTACCCCGGTGATTTTGTTGTCGGAATATTTGCCCGTCTTGAAAAATGCAAAGCACACGAGGTGTTCCTGCGCGCCGCCGCTTTGTGCGTGCAGAATGCTCCGGATATGCGTTTTCTGATAGTCGGCGACGGCAGCCGCCGCGTGGAGCTGGAGAAGCTGTCACATTCACTTAAACTCGACAGTTCGGTACGCTTCTGCGGCTTCCGCGAGGACACACTGCCGCTTATGTCCCTGTGTGAGGTCAACGTAAACACCTCAGTTCCGGGAGAGGCGTCAAGCCTTGCGGTGATAGAGGGCATGAGCCTCGGCATTCCTCCGGTCATGAGCGACTGTCCCGACCGCGGCTTTCTGCTTGACGGCTGCGGGCTTGTAAGTCTCCCCGGCTCGTCGGAATCGACTGCGGACGCAATAATGAGGCTGAAAAGCGACCCTTCCCTGCTACTGCGTCTCTCCGCCGCCGCGCGGAAGAAATATTTGGAGCGTTTCACATCCGACCGATGTGCCCGCGAAACAGAGGCGGTGTATCTCAAAGCCCTCGCAGACACAAGCGAAAAAAAACCAAGACGGTCCTATGATTCGTAAACCGCCGCCGGCAATGAATAATACTTCCGATTTTTCATCTGAGCGCCCAAGCAGCACTTGACAATTCCGACATTCAATGATAAAATATTATCGTAAAACGCGGCGGACAGCGCCCTGCCCCTCCGCGTTTTCGGTTTCATATTACACGCGGGTATGGCGGAATTGGCAGACGCGTAAGATTTAGGATCTTATGTTAATTCGTGCAGGTTCGACCCCTGTTACCCGCACCAAACAGTAAAGATCCGAACCCACAACATATCGTTGATGGGTTCGGATCTTTGCTTTACACGGAGGATCCTTACAAATCATCTGCTACCGCTTGCCGCTTGAATGCGGATGCTTCCTTTGGCGTGTTGCGCCTCCACAACGATGGCATAGACGCCGCTCTCCGTAATATTCACGGTAAAATCAGTCGTTTCCCTGCCGTTTCCGGAATACAGCACCGTTCCGTCCGGCGCTTTTATCTCCATATACAGCGAGCCTTTTGCGGTTTCAAAGTGGATCCTCAGGGCATCGCCCTCATTAAGCTCCAGCGTATGCAGGTCTGTTCCGTTCATCCGCTTGATGTCCAGCGTATATGAATCGGGATTTTTCACTCTGCTTCCCTCAAAGCCCTCCTGATCGTATTTTATAAGAAATACGGCAAGTCCTGCGATCAGAAGCAAAACAAGCGCAATAATGACGATCTTCAGTTTACTCATATGTTTCATCACCCTTATTTGATCTTACCGGAAATACCATCGAACCGTGCAACGGCAGGTTCGGAAAATCGGCAAGCATACATCTGCGCCTGTTTATTCATGACAGAACATCCTTATCTGCATTCCGCAAAACAAATAATGCGCTCTCATAGTCCTTTACAAAGTACCGGCTGTTTTTTCGCCCTTTTTTGATGACCGTGTGTGCCTCTGCGCCACCGGGATATTTTTCATTCAGCTCGCCGTTTGCTTTCAGCGTTCTCCAATATGGCGTCTCATCCTCCCTACGCTGAAAGCTTGCCCATGCGGCGATGGAAACAAAAATTCCCGCCGTCATCGGGTCGGTAAAATCCGCTCCGTTCTGCTATGCAATAAAATACAGTAATGCTTGTGTCGCAAGCTGTATCAGAGCTTCACTCCTGCAAGCGCAAGAAACTTTTTATCCGACTGGATAGCCTGCGTTAAGAATTTTCCGTCCCTGAAAAGCGCGTAAGTCGTTACGGGTGCAGGCAGGCTCTGAGCCGCAGCTTTGTCGGTGATGTGAATCACCTTAAGCGGAATATTATGTTCTTTGGCTGCTTCTTCCACTCTCGGGACCCAGTAATAAGTAAACGGACATTGATCGGTATAGTAAAGGACAAATCCGTTCTCATCAACTTTCGGGTGCTTGGCGCAAGCCTTGAATCTCGGCGGCTCGGCAGTTATGTCAAACGGCAGATACATAAGCGTGATACCGGTATCCGAGCTGTCCGCAACCGTGAAGCCTTTATAAGCCATGTACTTCGGATCGGAAAGAAATTCTTTCTTTCTTCCGTCAGAGGAAAGAATGCAAATCCCTTTTTTCCCTTGAGCCTTTGCGTCCTCTATACACTCGTTCAGCAGATCGTTTGAATATCCGTGTCCTTTCATTGACCCGGCGATCCACAGGCAGTCAATATAGATATATCCCTCGGCTTCTATCGGGACCCATGCGTTCTCCGCGGGAATGTACTCAATAAAGCACTTGCCGCGCTCCTCGCTCCGGTAAAATACAAGCCCTTCGTCAAAGCGTTGCTTCATCCATTCTTTTTTCATAATGCTTTGCTTGCCGGACATTGCGCAGCAAATATGCTCTTTGTCGATATTCTCTTTTGTAATTCTGATATAGTTCATAAAATGTTACCTCCGTTTAATTGTATTTATCCGAAAATTCAGACATCGCAAGATGCTCTCTCAGATAGATCCCCCGGCGTTCTTCATCAGATCCCGCATAATCACCATAATGCGAAAATATCTCTGCCGCCTGCCCGATTTCAAGCCATTCCGGTACAGCGCCGACTTCAATTTCCCGTTTTGTCGGATTTCTGTCCGTATGCCCCTCGACTTCACAAACAAAATAGTAGCTTACGAATTTCCAGTCTTCATAGAATTCGTTTATGACGAGAAAACAGCCTTTGGGCTTTACCAAAAGCCCCGTTTCCTCTGCCGCCTCACGGACACAGCATTCCTCGGGCGTTTCGTTACCTTCCACACCGCCGCCCGGAATCATCCATTGCCCGACATTTACTTCATGAGAAAGCAGTACTTTGCCATGTTCGACGATAACGGCGCGCGCGGCTTTTCTGCAATACCTCGAAAAGCCGGCATAATTTTCGCCGCAGATGTTTTTTTCATTATAATCGGTATAAAGAGCGGAGTTAGATCTCGTATTTTCTTTCTCCATAATGCTGCGTTCTCCTGTAGACCAATTTGCGTATTGTACATATATATTATACCTACCGAACGGTAGGGTGTCAAGAACCTTGAAAAATATCAAAAAAAGAAAAGCCATCTGCTTCTTTAAGAAAGCGGGTGGCTTTTGCGTTTTTCTGCATTGTATTTTGCAGATATCAACCAACAGCTTATCATTCAGGCAGGACGCACGTCCATCGTTGCCTTAAGCATTGAAATACATATCGTAAACGACATAGCCGTGTATGCCGTCAAGCGAGCCCGGATATGTCTCCTGACACATCATGCAGCGGGGTTCGGTCATTGGATATCCGCTTGTAGGAAAGATTCCGAATTCCGATGAGGTACGAAATCCTACCTTGTTATAAAATCTGAAATTCCCCTCGACCGTGATCCCTTTGTATCCCGCTTTCTTTACTTTTTCGATTCCCATTTTCAGCATGGTGCTTCCGATGCCTTGCCGGAAATGATCCGCATGAACCGAAACCGGAGCCAGCATGACGATTCCGGAATCCGTTCCGTCACCGTGTCCGCCTTTTTCGGTAGCTGACAGCGGAAAATGCGAAAACAGGAAGTGTCCCACGATCTCCCCGTCAAGCTCCGCAACGAAGGACAGCTCCGGAATATAATACCTTGAGTCCCTGATCTCCTCGACCAACGCAATTATGTCCGTTCCGTCAGAATAGTCCGTCCCTTCGCGGAAAGACCGCAAGATCAATGAGACGATGCTCTTATAATCCTTGTGCTCCTCCGGACGGATGGCGACCCTACTGTTTATCATACCGTATCTCCTTTTTTACTTTCTCAGATATTTTGCCGTTATGGTAGTACCGTTTTCGTACATTTCCTTCGGCGTTCCCGTGAATACGACCTCTCCGCCCTTTGTTCCGCCGTCCGGACCTATGTCAATGATGTAGTCGGCGAGCTTCATCACGTCGGTGTTATGCTCGATCACAATGACAGTATTCCCGCGGTCAACAAAGGATTCGAGTATCCCCACTACCTTTTCAATATCCGCAGCGTGAAGCCCCGTTCCGATTCTGGAAAACAGTAGACGCAAAAGAGAATACATATCGCTGATGGTGCCCACGGTTGAGCGCGCGTTACCGCCGAGGCGCGACTGGTCGATGATAACCGACGGATTAAGATTGTCAATAAGCTCCACATTCGGCTTTTCATATTTCGGCAGTCGCCCTCTCACCCACGCGGTGTAGGTCTCGTTCATCTGCCGCTGGCTTTCCGCCGCGACAGTATCAAACACAATACTTGATTTACCCGACCCAGAAACGCCCGTGAAGACCACGATCTTGTTTTTCGGAATATCCAGAGATATATTTTTAAGGTTGTTTTGTCTCAGTCCCCGTATTTTTATTGGTTCTGTCATGTTGTCAGCTCCCTCCGTGTCTATTTTTTTCTGTTTGACTTGTTGAGCTTTGCGATCTCCTTGAACTTCGCACGCTTGGCTTCTAAGTACCGGCTGCTGTCTGCCGCAAATTTGTTTTCGCTTTTTAACTTACGGTAGGACTCCCATCTGGCGCCCTCAAGCGTTCCGTCCGCCAATGCCGCTCTGACAGCACAGCCCGGCTCTGAGGTATGACTGCAATCTGAGAACCTGCATTTACGTGACAGCTCCTCAATATCCCGGAACGCAGTATCTATTCCGCCGTCGCTGTCCCACATCCCCAGCTCACGCATACCGGGTGTGTCGATAACGAACGCACCGTTCTCAAGAGTAATCAGTTCCCGGTGAGTTGTGGTATGCCTGCCTTTATCGTCGTTTCCCACTTCCCGCGTGGTGATGCGGTCGCTCCCCGTGAGCTTATTTATCAGAGTGGATTTGCCAACGCCGGACGAGCCGAGAAACGCCACCGTCTTTCCGGGCAGTATATACTTCAATACCGCCTCATAGTCCCCGCGGAGTGATGAGATCGTAAGGATATCCACGCCCGGCGCGACGTTTTGTACCTCCGCCGCCTTGCTCTTGGCATCGTCGCACAGATCCGCCTTTGTAAGTATCACCACCGGTGTGGCGCCGCTGTCAAACGTAACCGAAAGATAGCGTTCAAGCCGTCTAATATTAAAATTGTTGTTCAGCGACATACAGATAAACACCGTATCTATATTTGCGGCGACCACCTGCTCCTGCTTTCCGGAACCGGCTGCCTTCCTGATAAAACAGCTTTTTCTCGGGAACAGGCTTCGGATAACCGCATTGCTGTCATCCTCCGGCCATTCGGCAATTACATAATCGCCCACTGCCGGAAAGTCGGAGACCGTTGCCGCCTCGTATCTGTATTTACCGGATACGGAGGCAGTCTTAACCTCCGTTCCGTTGCTGATCCTGTATATACCCTTTTCCTGTGAGATCACTCTCGCACGCAGTTCATTCATTTTCGTTTCCTTTCCGGTTGGTCAAAATCGACCGCTCCTTCGATTTGCGTAATATTCTCTTTCGCTTAACACCTTGCATTGGCAAGACCGATCTGTACCACATACGGGCAAAAGCGGAACAGCTATCAATCAAACAATACTTTCTTTTTCATAAGCAGGCACGTTGCAAGCAACACAAGTACAACGCCCGACCCTATCATGACCCAAGGGAGCGGAATGACGTCAGCCAAGGGACCGAAAACAGCCATTCCGACGGGGAGGAAGCCCGAATACATCGTTCCGAGCAATCCGAACACTCTCCCTTGCATACTTTCCTCGGCATTCTCCTGGATCATGGTGGTGACGGCAGTCTGTATCATGGTCAAAGGAATACCGTACAGGAACATCAGAACGAGATACAGTATGAAGTGTCCCGAAACAGCCATAGCCGCTCCGATAAGCCCGAACACGGCAAGCCCCGATATCAGCGTTTTGCTCCGCTTTCTGAATCCTCCCCACGTACTCATGACGATACCGCCCGTCATCATGCCGAGAAAGCCGACCACCTCCACGGCAGTCAGATACCAATAGGTTTCCCCGAAAGTACGGCTGACAAAAAGCTGAGCGAGGAATCCCGCAGGCACGCTGAAAAAGATGAACAGACCGTAAGTGACAAGCAGGGTCCTCAGAAGTTTATCGGACAGGACATAACGGGTCCCGAGTTTCATATCCGCAAATGCGGAAGCCTTTTCCGAGGGTGATTGCCCCGGAACAGCGACAAAGGAAAAAATACCGATGCCGACACCTGCGGTGAGTACATCAATGAGCAAGACCGAGCGGAGCGTGCTGAAGCTGAGTAATGCTCCTGCGGCGGCAGGTGCGGCAAATTGCACGACCGATTGTATGGTGGCATTTATGCCGTTATATCGCATCAGATCCTCCTGCGCCACAAGCTGCGGCAGAACCGCATTTACCGCAGGCGTCTGGATGCCAGCGCCGACCGAGCGAAGCGCCGACATTACCAAGAGCAGCGGTAACATCAGATGCTCGTCGCCGAGATATGGCAGGCACAGCCACATTGCAAGCGTTATGACGGCTATCCCGGCGTCCGCACCGATGATGAGTGCCTTTTTGTTGTATCGGTCAGCCCACACGCCGCCGAGGAATGAAATTAAAAACTGAGGCAGGTAAGATGCAACGGTAAATGCGGCGATCCATGCACCCTCTCCTGTGTTCAGCGTCACATACCAGACGATCGCCATCTGCACAAGCGTCGAGCCAAACAGAGTGACTGCCTGGCTCGTCAAAAAGATCATTGTTTTTTTCTTCGGGCTCATGCCTTTGCCCTCACAGCCCTCAGCTCAATGTAACCTCTCTCGCCGCGAGGTTCAAGCTGAATACGGGGATCTTCATTGTCCCACACATAGCCGATGACAGACGGCTCGTATTTATCCATCGCCTGCTGTACTGCGGTGATCGCTTCGCAGTAGTCTTCTTCGGCAAACGGTTCGCCCTGGAACATCAGATATTCACACGCGGGCAGAGTGATAATGTCAAAGCCCTCGGGAACAGCTCCCGAATAGTCGGAAGTGACCTCAACGCCCTGCACATACTTTGATGTGTTCGGTGCGATATACTTTTCGGGCAGCCACAGGCAAACGGGTTCACCGCAGAGTGAGTCCATGCTGAGCAGAGTTCCCCAGATGTCACAGCCCACCTCCATGCAATAATCCCAACATCCCTCGGCTTTTACGCCCCGTTTGATAATGACCTTGCGTTCCGGCTTGCGGATCAGTTGAATGAATACGTTTCTTACGTTTTCCATCGAAATATTCTCCTTCATCAATTCCTTGAATTTAACACCGTAAGGGATGAACAGCGAGATCGGAACAGGACGGAGCTTATACTCTCTCGGCGTCATGCCAAACTCCCGGGTAAAAGCACGGGTAAACCCGTCTACACTTTCAAAACCAAGCTCCATTGCAATATCGGTAATACGGCATTTCTCGCTTTTAAGGCGCTTTGCCGCTTCTGTCAGGCGCAGTTTACGGATGTAATCTGCCGGAGATACGCCTGTCAGCTCCCGAAACAACCGATGTGCATACCACGGCGAAAAGCTTGCCGACCTTGCCAGATCCGCAAGAGTGATCTCATCTGCGATATGCTCTGAAATGTAATTCTGCATCTGCTGTACTGCATTTGTCTGTCCGTTCACGCTGTCACCTCCTTCGGCGCTTTGTTCATTATATCAGATCGGAGAAAATATTACTCGACTGTTTTTGCGGAGATCGGATACCCGCATCATTTTTCATTACTTTATTTTTACCGCGTAGCGGAAAAACCGGTCAATGTGTTCTTCAAGCATTTTATATACCGCTTCCTTGTTTTCCGCTCCGTCGTAAACGCTGTAAAGCAGATGCATCGGACCGTAAAGCTCCAAAGCAAGCTGCATGGCGGCATCGTCCGAATCGGTCATACTCCGGAAGATCGCCGCCATATATTCCACGGGACCGGTGGCAAGATAGTTCTGATACAGCCGCGCCATCTCCCCGTCGCGGTACTGCTCTGTCGTCAGCATTTTCCGGAATTGCGCGGGGAACTCATCTTTCGTCCAATAACGGAACTGCGCCATGCTGTATGCACGTATCTTTTCGAGCGGGGTGTTCATATAAGTCTCCCCCAAGATGTCCGGCTCGGTTTCGGGCATTTCATATTCTTCGGCACGCGCATAGTCCGTTTCGTTCATAAGCTCAACAATGCGTTCCAGTATCTCGTGCTTTCCTGCATAGTGCTTGTACAACGCCGGTTTTGTTATCCCGAGCTGCTTTGCAATGTCGCTCATTGACGTGCCTGCATACCCTTTCTGAGAAAACAGCTCAAGCGCAACTTCCGGTATTCTTTTTTTCGTCTCTCCGCTCATCATTACCCTCCCAAGCACAGGCGACTGTGCGACAACTACTATTATAGTTACCGTGCGGTCACTTGTCAATAGGCTTTGAAAAACCGTGTATGAAAAAACGCAAATAATTCTTTTTGGAATATGAGGAAAACGGGCTATATTTCACATTTTCCGACAGTCAACAGCGAGGCGGTTATACCGTATCTCTGACATCGGTTTACGGTATATGTATTTTCATTTGAAGTGTACACGCGAAATTTGTTGACACCTCAACGAATTTGTACCACATCATCAGTTGTTGAAGTCTCAACAAGCCCGAAAGAGGGTTTAAGTGAAAGAACGGTTTGAAACCTTTACCGTGCTGATAAACCGTATCAGCCGTAACATCCGCAAGATAAAAACATGAGATGGCAGCATACAGCCTGAGAAGCGCTCGCATCTCCTGCCTGTACTATTTCTATCTGACCCCCGGCGTGACCGAAGCCGATCTTTGCAAAAGATGAGAATAAGACAAAGCCACTATTTCACGCGCTGTCGATCACCTTGAAACAAACGGGCATAAAGGAATTGCAAAAAAGATCGATATCTCCTCATTAAGTAGGTGCTGAGCAAAACGGCTTTTTCTATTGTACGCACGACAGCACACAGCCCAACTCCACGGTTCAGAATGTGGAAAAGGCGCCGAGGCTCTATATAGCGGAGAAAACTACCTCGGCATGGCAGCCGGATCCTTCTTTTCCTGAGGTCATGACTCAAACCGAAAAGGATTTCTCCTTGTTGGAGCTTTGCTTGATGAGCAGGGATATCTGCATCAATCAGGTCGAAGCAATCCGCCCGCACGAGATCTGCTCATGCGTCATCTGCATTGACAGCGACATTGCAGAAGCAATAAGTGCAGTTGCCGCGGCAAGCATTGAATAATACATTACACCGCCCAAAAGCCATCCCCTGAGACGGAATATTTGTCCGACTCAGGGGATAAAAACATATTATATCGCTGGTTCAGTTGTTTATGTTCGTTTTACTTTTAATTTTCAGATTGTTGATGGCGTTTGAGAGCATGAGCTTTGAAAGCAAATAGTCCCTGCGACCTTGCTTCTGATTCAGCTCCGCGCGCGCGTTTTCCGCTTCAAGCCGTTCTTTTTCTTCGTCTATCTCCTCCGGAAGCAGCGCAGAATCGCAAAGCAGATGCACCGTATTGTTTACAACGTCGATCATTCCGCCCGAAACGGAAAACAGCACCTTTTCACCTTCCGGCTTGGTATAATATGCCTCACCGCAGGTAATTGAAGCCGTAATAGGCTCGCAGTGCGCCATCACTCCCAGCATGCCGTCGGAGATCGGAACGATAAGCGAAACACATTCTCCCCGGTAAAACACACGCTCGGGGGTCAGTATTTCAAGGTGAAACGTCCTCATGCTCACTCCTCCGTCAGTGTTTTTGCCTTTTCGGGAACGTCATCGATCGTACCGACGTTGAAGAACGCCGCTTCCGGGTATTCGTCCGCTTCGCCGCTTATTATGGCTTTGAAGCTGCGGATGGTCTCGCTGAGCGGTACATAAACACCCCTCACCCCGGTAAATTTTTCGGCAACGCTGAAGGGCTGAGACAAAAATCTTTGCAGCTTTCTTGCACGCCGCACCAGCAGCTTATCCTCATCACTAAGCTCATCCATACCGAGTATTGCTATGATATCCTGAAGCTCGTTGTAATGCTCCAGTATCTCCTGTACCGTTCTCGCCACCTCGTAATGCTCCTCGCCCACAATATCCGGGTCAAGCATACGGGAGGTCGATTCCAACGGATCGACGGCAGGATAGATACCAAGCTCGGCTATCTTGCGGCTGAGGACCGTAGTCGCATCAAGATGTGCAAAGGTCGTGGCGGGCGCGGGGTCGGTCAGGTCGTCGGCAGGCACATAAATAGCCTGCACCGAGGTGACTGAACCGTTTTTAGTTGAGGCAATACGTTCCTCAAGCTCGCCAAGCTCCTGCGACAGCGTGGGCTGATATCCGACCGCCGAGGGCATACGCCCAAGCAGTGTGGATACTTCGCTGCCTGCCTGTATAAAGCGGAAGATGTTGTCGATAAACAGCAGCACATCCTTTTTGCATTCGTCGCGGAAATGCTCTGCCATGGTCAGTCCAGTAAGCGCCACTCTCATTCTGACACCGGGGGCTTCGTTCATCTGTCCGAACACAAGCGCGGTCTTGCCGAGAACGCCGCTTTCCTGCATTTCACTGAACAGGTCGTTTCCTTCCCTGCTGCGCTCGCCGACTCCCGTAAAAATGGAATACCCGCCGTGTTCGGTGGCGATATTGTGTATCAACTCCTGGATAAGTACCGTTTTTCCGACGCCCGCTCCGCCGAACAAGCCAATCTTGCCGCCCTTCATATATGGAGCAAGAAGGTCAATGACCTTTATGCCGGTCTCCAGTATCTCCTCAGAGGAGGATCTTTCGGAATATGCGGGAGCAGGACGGTATATGGAATTTCGCTGGCAATCCGCAGGTATCTCCGCGCCGTCGTCGATAGGCTCGCCGAGCACGTTAAGCAACCGACCGAGAACCGGCTCCCCCACCGGAACGCTGATCGGCGCACCGGTTGAGTATACCTCCATATCGCGGCAAAGTCCCTCGCTGGGGCACAGCATAACGCAACGAACGGTCGAGCCTCCGAGGTGCTGAACCACCTCCATCGTGCGCTTTTCGCCTTTTTTTTCGGTATATAATTCTTCCTTGATCCTTGGCAGACTGTCCCTGTCGAACCTTACGTCAACGACAGGTCCGGTGACCTGAACGATCCTTCCGGTCTTTTTCTGCATTTCATTTTCATTATTCATGACTGTTTCTCATTCCGGCGCTCTGACGCTTCATACTCTGCGCCTTAGCCCCCGCCGTAATTTCGATCATTTCGTTTGTTATCGCAGCTTGCCTCAGCTTGTTGTACTGTACTTTCAGATTTCTCAACATTTCCTCGGCATTATCGCTGGCGCTTTTCATGGCGTTCATTCTTGCCTGCTGTTCACTGCAAAAGCTCTCAATGAGCGAACCGTAAATAAAGCCCATCAGATAGCTTGGAATAACTCCGTCAAGAACCGCGTCGGGACTCGGCAGAAACTTTTTTTCCGTTTGTGACTGCGTTGAATCCTCGCGGTAAAATGAGGTCTTTGCAAGCGGCAGCAGAGTGGTCTTTTTGCAGACTCCCGGCTTGTTGCCCATGTAGTCGGTGTATATGATGTCGATCTCATCCACCGCGCTACGGTCATAATAATCAAGCAGCGCGGCGCAAATCTTGCGCGCCTCATATAGTGTCGGGCGCGAGGCGGAATAAAGAAAGTCGCGGACAAAATCCACCTTTTTGTTCATAAAATACTGCCGCCCGTACTCGCCGATGATGAAAAGCGTGGTTTTTGGATGCCGACGCATATATTCCTCGCAGACCGCGATCGCCTCCTGATTATACGCTCCCGAAAGTCCCTTGTCGGAAGTAATCAGCAAAATGCCGTGATTCATGTGCGGCTCATTTTCGGGAAGCGTAACCTTGAAATAACGGTTCTCCGTTTGCGGAATATAGTGAAAAAGCTCTCCTATCTTGAGGGTCAATGCTTCAAAATAAGGCGCTGTTTGCGCTGAATCCTTAAGCGCCTTCCGCATTTTAGCTGAGGAGATCATATACATAGCTTCCGTGATCTTTTTGGTATCCTTGATCCCGTTGATCCTGGCTTTGATCTCGCTTGCGCTTAACATATGACTCCCCTCCTTTTAATTATTTGCAGGCGGATAAATATTTTTTTGCCGCTTCGACAATGTCGTTTTTCAGCTTATCCGAATATGTCCTTCCGTTTTCGATCTTAAGACAAAGCGCACTGCAATACTGCTCCATATAGTCAAGCAGACCGCTCTGAACCGACTTTATCTCCCCAAGCGGAATATCCACAAACAGCCTTGCCTGTGCGCAGATGAGCGTAATGACCTGCCGGTGCAGAGATAGCGGTGAGTTTTTGCTTTGCCGCAAAAGCTGCATCAGCCCCGCGCCGTATCTTAGCTGAAGCGCCGTGCTTGAATCCAGCTCTCCGCCGAACTGAGAAAACGCCTGCATCTCACGGTACTGCGCAAGATCAAGCCGTACAGTACCGACCGATTTTTTCATGACATTCGTCTGCGCCGAACCGCCCACGCGGGAAACCGACAGACCTACATTGATTGCGGGACGCTGCCCGGCAAAAAACAGCTCGCTTTCAAGGAAAAGCTGACCGTCGGTGATGGAAATAATATTTGTAGGAATATATGCCGACACGTCGCCCGCCTGCGTTTCCACGATGGGCAACGCCGTCATGCTTCCTCCTCCAAGCTCATCGGAAAGCTGAGCCGAACGCTCAAGAAGCCTTGAGTGAAGATAGAACACGTCTCCCGGGTACGCCTCACGTCCGGGGGATCTTCCGAGCAGCAGACTCAGAGTGCGGTATGCCACGGCATGCTTTGAAAGGTCGTCGTATATGATGAGAACATCCCTGCCGTGATACATAAAATACTCGGCAACCGCACAGCCCGCATACGGGGCAATATATTGCAGCGACGCCGGGTCGCTTGCGGGAGAGGACACCACTACGGTGTAATCCATGGCGTCATGTTTTTTGAGTGTGGCTACCACCTTGGAAATAGAGCTTGCCTTTTGTCCGACGGCAACATAAACGCAGACCACGTTTTTGCCCTTCTGGTTGATGATGGTGTCGGTTGCTATCGTGGTCTTGCCCGTTTGACGGTCGCCTATTATCAGCTCACGCTGTCCGCGCCCGATTGGAAACATGGAGTCAATAGCAAGAATACCCGTCTCCATGGGACGGCTGACCGGTTTTCTTTCCATAATGCCCGGGGCGGGACGCTCTATCGGGAAATACTCCTTTGCCCCAAGCTCTCCGCCGTCGTCCACAGGCTTGCCCAGCGGATCAATGATCCTGCCGAGTATTTTGGTGCTTATGGGAATACCCGCGGTCCGCTGTGTTCTCACCACGCGGCTTCCCTCAGAGATATCGGAATCGTCGCCGAAAAGGACGACACCGTTCGTTCCGTCCGAACGGATATCCAGAACCATACCCTTGACTCCGCAGTCAAAGAGCACTATCTCGCCGTATTCGACCTCATGCAAGCCCTCGATGACAGCAATACCGTCACCGATAGACAGCACAAATCCGACCTGCTGATGTCCCGTGTTAAGCTCAAAGTCTTTAATATCCTCTCGCAGAAGCGAGATGATATTTGAAGGGTCGTACTCCTTTTTGAGCGACTGGAAGGACTTGCGCAATTGCCGGAGTCTGCCGAGCGTGCTCCAGTCGTAGTTCTCGTCTCCCACATAAATGCGGAAGCCTCCGACAACGCTCGGGTCTTTTTTGATCACAAAATCAATATCGTCGGCATGATATTCGGAAAGAAAGAATTCGCGCAGCTTGTCAAGCTGTTCAGCGGACGGCGGAGTCAGGCACTGTATTTCAACCTTGAGTGTGTCTTTTTTCGCCTCTTCCAGCTCGTCAAAATTACTTTCCACCATGCTTTGACCTCTCGTCTGAAACGTTTTTGTCGGCAAGTCTGATGAACTCATCGTAAAGCGCGCTGTCGCGCTCGGGGGTGACCGTATTGCTCACTAACTTTTGCGCGGCGGTAAGGACAAGCTCCCCTATCTCGGTTTGCGCCGACTCAAGGATATGCACCTTGCGATCCTCTGCCTCCTGCTCGGCGGCGTGGACAATGGCAGTGGCTTTTTCCTTTGCTTCCTTTATGTACTGGGTGGAAAGCTCAGCCAGTTCCTTTTCGCTGGCTTTTCTTTTCTCCAGTATTTCGGTCTCCGCGTCCTGAAGCTTTTTTTCGTACTCAAGACGAAGCTGTTCGTTTTTCTCCGCGGTCTGTTTGTTTTTTTCTTCCGCTTCGGCAAAATAAGCGCGCCTGTTTTCAAGGAATTTATTTACGGGCTTGAACAGCAGAAGTGTCAGACCGCCGGCAAGAATAACGAAATTCAGCATATGGAGAAGAATTTGCAGAAAATCAATATTCAGCGGCATTTTTTAACCTCTTAAATCAAAGAACGAATATGACCAGTATGGCAACGATCAGAGCGTATATTATAACGGTTTCAATAAACACAAGACCCAGCATCATAGCGGAATTGATCTTTGAAGCCGCTTCGGGCTGACGCGCCATGCTTTCGGTGCTTTTGGAAATAGCCATTCCCATTGCAATTGCACCCGCAGTGCCGACAACGCCCACCGCGATAGCTGCAGCCATAGCCTTTGATATGGTCACCTTGCTCTCGTCGCTTGCGGTGCTTTCCGCGTTTTCCGCAGGAACTTCAACCGCATCCGCGTCGGATGCAAATGCTGAAACCGTCATGGCACTGATAAATGTAAGCATAAGTATTGCGGTCATAAAAATTGAGATCAGTTTTCTTCTTTTCATTGCTGTTTTACCTTCTTTTCTTTTTTGGTTTTTGGTTTCTTCGGCTTCGGCTCTACCGCCTCGCCATAAAATACGGAAACAAGCGTTGCAAGCACATAGGTCTGAATGGCGGCGTGAAGGAGCGTAAACATAACGCCCACGATCACGGGAAGCACAAAGCTGAGGCTGACGTAATAATATACAAGCTCCGTTACCAGCAAGCCGCTCAGCAACGCGCCGAACAGACGAAAGCTCATGGAAATAGGAAGCGAGAAGTCCTTGAGAACGCTGAGCCCGCCGCGCAAGCCCCGGCATATGAAGCCGCCGCCGAGGATAACGGCGTAGGACATAAAGCCCAACGCAATGGCGGCATTGATATCGGCTATCGGCGCCGGCAGTGAGATCGACTCGCCCGTCGTTGTTATCGCCTGAATGCCGAACAGCTCAAATATCGTGCTGAAAAATATGTAAACGCCTGCGCTGAAAATATACGCTCCGATAAATCGCGGCTTATGGCTGC